>Ga0214543_1004942_pt1 | contig 24974 bp, 10 predicted proteins | sample CNSS2metaG_FD_160094 | JGI IMG/M metagenome (GOLD analysis project Ga0214543, IMG submission 160094) | Root nodule microbial communities from cowpea collected in UCLA plant growth center, Los Angeles, California, USA - CNSS2 | ecosystem: Host-associated > Plants > Roots > Nodule | place: USA... | reverse complement strand
TTCTTCCCTTAAACTCCTTATTTATCTGCACTTGCATTTAAAGTAACTATTACTTTAAGTTAATTAATTAAATTTTGAGAAAAATTTTAAAACCTGTCAAGATTTTTAAAAATCCAATTCACCCCCTCTTGATTTTTTACCATTCTTTACTCATTCTGCTGCGCGATACCAACAAACAGTTGCCTCTACGTTTTCTCAGAGGTGCTCTAGAGTTTCTAGGTTTTTCCTTCTTTAGCAAAATTATTAAACATTAAAAAGAATAACTCATGCTAACCAAGACTCAAACTCACACCCTTCCACCCACCAAGTCTATGCATAACCAACAAGCTATCACATGATTTATACATACCACCTTAAGCCATTCTTCCACATTCATAATATAATTGCAAAATAAAAAGAATTAAATAAACATACTAATGGCATACACAGAACTTGAACTCAAGTCCTCTCAACATAATCAAGTGCTCTCAACCACTTAAGCTAACACTATTCCTTGTCTAGGGTTTATCAAGGAAATCCCTTAGGGTATTTCCAACCCACCATTACTTATACTTTATTAATCATTATTTGTATGAATTTCCTAGGTCTTACAAAGGAAAGAGAGCACAAGAGACACCGAGATTTATACTAGTTCGACTCAATTGAATCTACATCCAGTCTTTAGCTATCCACACTAGAAATTTCACTAAAACATCAATAGAAGGAATACAAGAAACACCTATGAAATGTCTAAACTTCAAAACCACATTTATTGAAACACCCCTTCAAGAAATATGAAAACTGTAATGCTCCAAGAAATTACACACAATTACCACAATCAGTGATAATACACAAAATTTCAGATTCAAGAAACTACAGAAACTAGTGAAAAAATAGTAGCAATGATGGAACAATTACACCTAATTCAGTACACAACTTTTGTGTCAAGATTACACCCTCTTCATTGGATCTTGGTGATCATTCTTGATGAACACTTAAGCCCTTGTTGCAGAATCTGCTCCAAGAAAATTTCCAACACTCTTTCCTCTTTCTTTTGGTTGAAAAATGTTCTTCTCAACAGGTGCAGTGATCTAATTATATAAATCAGCTACTGTTTGGAAGTACCTAGTTGACTAGATTTTTTGGCTAGTCAACTAGATTATAAAAGCTTAGATTCATGTTCCAGAACAACATCTAGTTGACTAGATTAGTATTCTAGTCGACAAGCGAGACAACATAACAATTTTAACCATCGCACACATACCAAACATGATCTAATGATCTAATCAACTATGTGGGGCATTTACCACATACAACATGTCACACATCATGTTCACACACACACACACACATATGTCTTATTTGAATTCCATAATTTTTATGCTATCATTTTTCCTATGGACATCATAAAAGATAACATAGATTCACTTTGAAAAATAGGAACAAAAATCTTCCCCTTTTTTTATAATGGCCAAACCTATATACAACAACAAAACCTTTCTCCCGCTTTAGACATGATCAAAACAGGGATAAAAATGAAGAGAAAAGAATGTAGAAAATAGCCAATCATAATGCAGTATATAGCCAAAAACATTCAAAACCATGGGCTACCTTTGCTCCCCCTAACTTGAAACCCCTTATGTGATGAAGAGGCCATTGAAAGCATAGAATGTCATAACTATGAAATGCATGTCATTATATAATATGGTATCAAAGTAAAATGCAGCAGATGCGAATAGGAGAAATTGGAATATCAAGGTTCAAGCAACATTGTTCAATCAAGTACTAAGAAAAGAACATCATGGACTTAATAGGCAAACGAAAACATCAAATTGTATCATATTAGTTCAAAGTACAATCAATCACAAAAAAACAATCTTGATCCTAAAATCTAGATGCATGATTACTCCCCCTAGGAACAAACACCCAACACCTATATGTACTTTCTCATCATAGATTTTCAAAGATTGAAATGTTAAAAGTGTTGGTGAGAGATGGATTATCAAAGCATCATGTAATCAATTTTGCAGAAGATTAATTGATTTGGAACTTGGCATAAATGATTATCATAGAGCAAAAACATAAGCACAACAATTTAGAGAAAACAATATTTTAGTCGATTATCTAATTGATTATTTTATGCTGAAAAATATGAAAAATGCACATTTTACTTCAAGTAAGTTATGTTTAGTATGTCAAAGTCATGGTTCTTCCGTTTTAGTGAACAAACATGCAATAAATCCAAAAGATGAGTTGTCCAAATCAATATGAATGATACTAAGCAAGTTGTGTTCACCATATCTCTTTATTAGATTTTTATCAAAGGAACAACAATTCCATAGCAGCAACACACACACTTCTCCCCCTTTTTGGGCATTCAACAAAATAAGGGAATGAAAATGAAAACTATGCAAATGATGAGACAAATTCAATACCAATACCACAAATATTTGTTCAGACAAAGATGCAGCATAGCAAGGACAAACAAGATATAAAACATGTATGCAACATTCAGGTCATACAACATATAGGCAAAAGAGATACCCTATATCAACTATCAAATTAGATTAGGCATTGTAAAGATTAAAACCAAATGAAGCCAAAAATGAAAGCAAAAGGAGATAGATAGCAAGATTCATTAATCGGACATTTCAACTTGTGGAGATCCTTCCTCATCATCAACAATGACACTGACAAATTTCTCTTCTTCTTCCTCAAAAGCATATGAAGGTTGCAAGAAGGATGAACAACAACAACACAATTCAAATGGCACAATGAAAAGGGATATAGGTAACTTACTACAACTTCTCAAGATTAGGGTTTTAAAGAGATTGGGAATTTTAAAAACAATTAGAGAATGAGGATTTAAGGTTCTGATCTTATTTAGGGATTTGGTAGTGTTGTTTATGGCTTTTGAAATTAATTTGAAAGTTATCTAAAAAACTTTACCAAACCAAGTTTCTTGCAGACATAGTTAAATAGGTTCTTAATTTAGTCGAACAAGTTCGAATTTTGACACAAAAGCACATAAAAATGGTTTGTAAATTGACTAAATCCATTTATGGACTAAAACAAGCATCCCATCAATGGTACCATAAATTTCATCAAGTAATTCTCTTATTTGGCTTCGAGATGAATCTTGTTGATGATTGTGTGTATCACAAGTTTAAGGGGAGCAAGTTTATTTTCCTGATCTTGTATGTTGATGACATTTTGCTTGCCACTAATGATATAGACATATTGCGCGAAACTAAGAAATTTCTGTCAAAGAATTTTGAAATGAAAGATCTTGGTGACGCCTCCTTTGTATTAGGAATTCAGATACACCGAGATCGATCTCGGGGTATTCTAGGATTATCACAAAGGAGCTATATCGATAAAGTTCTTAAAAGGTTTAGCATGCATGAATGTAAATCCGGGGATACTCCAGTTGCTAAGGGAGACAAGTTCAGTCTCAATCAGTGCCCAAAGGGAAATTTGGAAATTGAGGAAATGAAGAAGATTCCTTATGCGTCAGCTGTAAGGAGTTTGATGTATGCCCAAGTATGTACGCGTCCAGACATAGCATACATAGTTGGGGTTCTAGGCAGATACTTAAGCAATCCAGGAATGGACCATTGGAAAGCAACAAAGAGGGTCATGAGATATTTAAAGAGAACAAGAGGTTATATGCTCACATACAGGAGGTCAGACCAATTGGAGATCACTAGGTTTTCTGACTCAGATTTTGTAGGATGTCAAGATAGCTTAAAATCTATTTCAGGTTACATTTTTATGTTGGCAGGTGGTGCGATTTCTTGGCGCAGTGTCAAGCAAACCCTTACAGCTTCATCCACCATGGTAGCAGAATTTGTAGCATGCTATGAGGCATCTAATAACGGGATATGGCTGAGAAATTTTGTCACAGGGCTGAAAATTGTGGAAAGCATTGAAAGACCACTTAAGTTATATTCTGACAATAAATTAGTTGTATTGTATTCCAACAACAATAGGAGCTCGACTAAGTTGAAGCACATCGACATTAAGTTCCTAGTTGTTAAAGAAAGAGTACAGAGTGGACAGATTTCCATAGAACATTTAGGGACAAACTCCATGATTGCAGATCCTCTAACTAAAGGACTTCCACCCAAGGTCTTTCATGAGCATGTTGCTCACATGGGTGTTTTACAGTTTGAGGAATCTGAGGTTTAGTGGAAGATAGTCATTTTTATATGTTTTATGTTCTATGTTTAATTTCTTGTATGCATACATTAAACTTTCAAACATATTTGGTTATTTATATATGTGGTTTTAATTTTACACTTTGTACATTAAGTTTTTATATTGATCTAATTAAGTTAAAGTTTGGACTAGTTGAAAATAGATGTGTATATACAGATCACCTTCACATAATTTTTCATGCTACACATTTCATGATGAATCCATGTCATTTGGTTGTGTCAGGATTAGTGATCATTGTTGGTTTTAGTTGTGATTGATGCAATGAAAAACTGGTTTGGTTCTACATACTGATATAATCAATGGACGGGACTTTTGGAGTATGCTCGAGTAATATAATGGCAATTTTGAGCTCATAAAGTATAACACATTTATAAGGTTGTAAGGCCATATATATTTGTGACTAGTGGGAGATTGTTAGTAATTTTTGGGTCATGCATATATATGACACATAATTAAATGTGTTAGGGCCATTATTTATAAAGCCAAATAATAAAGTGATCTGACTAAATTAAAGATTTGGCTAAAGCTATATGTCATGAAAATAAATATTGTATAGAGACCACTTAGTAATTTCTAATTTGATGAGGGGCCAAATTAGAAATACTAAAACTTAAGTAATTCAGTTTATAAATGGTCGTGGTCCCCTTCTGAGAGCACACAAGGAGTCATAACGTACTTTTTCTGTTCCTTTCTCCCTATCCCCATCAAGAAAGAAAACCCAAAGGAAAATAAAGGTGCTCTACAGGAGAAAGATCAGTATATCATTAGTGCTCGCTAATATTATCGTTATGGTCAATTCAGGTACGCTTCCGTTTACTTTTTACAGCATGATTATCAGTATGGGATATTGTTTATGATTGATTGTCAGAATCAATAATATGATCATATTCTGCGTTTATGCTTACAGTTAGATAACCACTCTTTCTTTACTCCTACTTCTGTTAGCTTCCGTCAACATTTGCTTGTTCTCATTCACGGTAGCTTTGTCGTTAGGTGTCTTCCGTTTTCCTTTCCCGATTGCCTTCAGCTATAAAAGGCAAGCCAACCTTATTGTAACACAACTTTGATGAATGAGGGTGAGATTTTAATCCCCTTTCGTCTTAGCTCACCTTCTAGTTGAGGTATTCACCTCCTACGATTCGAACCAGTAAAAGTTCCCCACTGGAACTCAGTCTTTCGCTGCTTGTGTGGTGGATTTTCCACCGAACGATTGACGATTCACGGCCTTGCGAGGAGTTTCCGCCGAAGATTCGCTGAGGCTCGCTCAAATGTAGTGTTACAATAGGAGATCAATATTATTGTGGTTTAGAGGATGATAAGTTGGCATCGACTAATACAATCACCCTCTCTTTTTATGCTTTTAATATCCCATCTCACGAGTAAAATGGGAAGGATGATATTAACACTATCTAAAGGAGTGTCACATTGAATTTTTTGAAAAAAAAAATATAAGAATTACATTAAGTAAAAAATAAATAGAAAAATATTAATCATTGCTACAAATATGGTAAAAAAAATGTTATTGAGCCTTAAAAAAAGTTAAATTTATTCTTATTTGTTTCTTATTTAAAACATGTTCTTTTATATGTTTAAAACATTTTTTTAATAATTTTAAGCATTTTTATATTTACTTTAAAAATATTCACTCAAATTTTTTATATGAATTAAAATATTAAAGTTATTAGAAAGTAAAAAATTCACCCATTACTTTAAGCATAATTTTTTCTAATTTGTATAATTTTTTTAATATATTAATTATATTGTCTTAAATTAATTTGTATAATTTTTTTAATATATTAATTTGTATATTTTTTTAATATATTAATTATATTGTCTTAAAATTATCTTTGTAAATAAATGGTAAGAAATATATAATTATTTGTCTAAAAATATTGTAGACACTAATTTTAAAAGGTTAAATTTGATTTAAATATTTTTATGAGTAATTATATTATATTAAAATATATTCGTTGCATACAAATATTTTATGATTGATGTTGCATATATTCGTTGCATATAAAATATTCATGAAAAAAATATATTTAAATGATCTTATTTTATTATGTATAAATAATTTCGATATGTGAGTTCAATGTAAGGACCTAGAAATTTGTGTAGGAGTAGTAGTGGTTTTAAAAATGACACTCAATTATTTTATTAAAAAGTCATACTATAGATAGAACTTTCTATTAATTGAGTTTCAATTTTATAAGAATTATAATCACTTTAGAAACTTTTTCTAAATTCTTTCTGCCTTCTTTTTAGATCTCTAACTTCATCCTTCATCCGTTTAAAATCAGAGACCATAATAGGAGTCATTGTTTGAGTGGTACAATCCTATTCAATCATAATCTTAAACAAAATAAGTTCATCTTTTGTCCTTCTTTTAAGTTTATATTTAAATATGTTACATGTGGGATGTTTTGAGTTTACACGTGACGTTTAAGGACTCAAGATGAATCTATATTCGGTTAGGGTTATTAGAGTCTAATCATATCATTGATATACGTTTTCTGTGTGTAGATATTACTTCTTGTGTGAGTAGAGGTCTCTAAAGGCAATGGAGTTTTTTGTGTTAGTGACTCATCATCTAGGTAAATGGAGTTAGTTATTTAAATAGATTTTATGATTGTTGTTGTGAATGAATGCATTGTTAATTGTGTTGAAATTATAGAAATAATGTTATTTGTTATGTTGTTACTACGAGAGATAATTGCACTGTGATATGAATGGATACTTGTTGTGATCGAGGAAAAAATGGTATATATATGATCAAGATCTTTCCATTTATTTGTTTCTTTTATTTTGAAAAAATCTTCAAGATAATGGTCAACATGACCAAGATTGAGAAGTTTATAGAAAAGAAAATTTTCGAGATATCTAGTGCATCAAGATTCAAACTCTATTGAAGGAGCATGAAATTATATGCTTTTATTTGAAATAATTGCACTTCTAGAGGAGTTTGTTCCTATAATTCAAGAGGAGAAGGCTACTCTAGTGCTTCGATCTCTTAGATGAAGTTTTTTATGAGGTAACGAATAAATAATGTTTTTAATTGTGGTTGAAACTATAGAAGTTGTTCATGAAGGAGGAGACTTTGTTGAAGGAGCATCTTGATGAGATGAACTAAATTGTGATGGAATTGAGGATGAAGATTTAACGTGATTCTTTTTATTAAGTTTCCCCTTCCCCTTTGCTTGACAATCTTGTTAATTATTTGAGCATACGTCAAGACTACATTATGTTGGAGGAGGTGAAATTTTTAAGCATAAATGAGATTTTATACAATTAGACAAGACACACGGCTAAATCTAATAATCTTAAGACACTCAAGACTTTGATAATTACAAACAATATTAAACTTTAGTGTGTTTAATAAATTAATATTTTACTTAGTGTGAAACAGATATAAAAACCTCTAAAACTAAAAAAATAAGACAATTTAATAAAATACTAGATGCTACATAAAAGATCTAGACAAAGCACATAAAAAGTGCTAAATTACTAGAAAGATTGGAGTTTGCAAGATCAAGTACGACAAGATTAAAGTAAGATGGAAAAAATAGACAAAAATCTAATGTAAAATAGAAAATGAATTCAAATTTAATGTATCTAAAATCATTGAAAATGGATAATTTTCTTATCCAGAAATTTAAAATTTAAAATTTTCTATTTCTATATAGAATGATAACTATATTACTTCCTGTATTTTTAATTACTCATTCTCATTTTCATGTCGTATTGAATTTATACCCCACGCTTTTCTACGAGGGTTCTGTGTGCATCTACTGACTTAAGCTGTGCTCATACATGATCATTAGACTTAACATACTATTGTGTATGCTTTCAAAATTTAAAATAACTTCCATAGTAAATTGTACGGTTTAGATAGATTACAATAAATTTTTTTTCCATTTTACTAATCTCCTTCCCTTGTGACTTACCATGAACTTCTAGAAATAAAAGATTACAGAAATAAATTGATTTATAAAGTTTTCCTTGTCTCTAAAGGCTCACTATCCTCTTCACAATTAAAATCTTTCTGCCAATTCGCTGGACCAATCATAATGTTTATAACTAAAACCAACTCAGGCTGAGGGTGCATGAATTTAGATGAAGGATTGGGGGAATTGAATTTCTAATTGCAATAAATTAATGACAAAGGTTGGAACAACATTTGCATCATGTTTCTAGATCCAAGCAATTGCTTTAATTGTAATGAACAAATGGGTTGAAGACCCAAAAAAGCAAACAGAATTAATAGTTACTACAAATGGCAATTGCAGGGATATGATATCCTACACTGTCACTAAACGCTAGTCCTAGCCGGGTCAATTGAGCAATGGATTAACAAATTCATAAATAGTCATGTTAAATAACAATTAAGCATCTATTCATTCCACTTGCTATTGACGACTCTTCTTCGCCGAATGGCCAGTCTTTCGCTTATGACGACTGAAATCAGACACAAATCTGAATGTTTGTCCACAACCTGGCTCTGCACACACATAAGGCCGTGCACCAGTGTGGACTCGAATGTGCTCAGTACGAGCCCATGCCCACTTGAAAGTCATCTTGCATCCCTTCCAAGGGCACTTCAAGGGTCGCTCATCCTCATGAACTCTTCGGTGTTGCACCAGATACTTGTGTGAGAAAAACTTCTTCCCACACCCTTTTACAGGGCAGATATTTTTCTTGTGATGCAGCAGCTCCTGTTTTGACCCAAAGCTCATACTGCACCCATCAATATCACACTGATAATCTGCTTCCTCATCCTTTCCTTTCACATGACCAACTGAAACCTTTGCAGTTGAATCATTCTTCATCTTCTTCCTCTTTGTTTGCTTCTCTTTCAATTTTCCTTCAGTCCCCTGAGCTTTTGTGGCTCTCTTCCTAAGCCGGGTGCTAGGTCCACCTTCTTCCTCGTCTTCCATAAGTAAACTAAACTCTCGGGAGTTAGTGGATTGCTTATTCCGCGGTTTTATTTGCTGAGGAGTCTTTGATTTCACAAGAACCCGAGATACCCGTTTTATGGACCGAGATGCCTGGCTTTTTGCATGGACGGAATTGGCTTGTTTCATCTGTTGAAGTGTTTTTGGTTTAGATTGTTTACTTCTAAGAGTTCTCCTCAGCTTCTGATCATCTTCCATTTCATCATCTGAATTCAAATCATCTTCGTCCATGCATTTAGCTTGCTTTCTTTTAGGAGTTCTATGCAGCAGACGAGAATTGTTTTCCGCTGAGTCATCCATAACTTCTTTATCAGGGTATTTGTTTTGCCTGCTCTTAGGAATTCTTCTTTGCTGCTTTGGAAAATGATCCTCCAATTGGTCATCAGACATTACATATTTAACTTCTCTATCAATGCCTTTGTTTTGCTTTTTCCTAGAGAAACTTGTTTGCAGCTTCTGACAATGATCCTCCAATTGGTCACCAGACATTTCATCTTCCTCTGCTACACATTTGGCCTGCCTGCCTTTAGGATTCCTTCTTTGATACCTACGATAATGGCCCTCCAATTGGTCATCTGACGGAATATCCTCTTCATTGAGGTATTTGGTTTGCCTGCTTTTAGGATTCTGCCGCTGCTGTTTCTGCATTTTCAGATCTAGCTGGTTGTCGGATATTATACTTTTTCCAGTCAGATACTTGGCTTGCCTGCTTTTAGGAGTTCTTCTCTGCCGCTTTTGGAAACAACTCTCCATTTGGTCATCAGAAATTATATCTTCTTCACTAATGCATTTGGCATACTTGCCTTCAGAAATCTTCCTTTGCAGCTGAAGAGAACCAACATCCAAAGAATCCTCTGAAATTGCATCTCCCTCCATATCTTCATCCTCCTTGCTGCTATGTTCCTCCCTCTGCTGCCAATCAGAATCACAGTCCCCTGTATCATCTGAAACCACATCATTGTCAATGTCAAAATTCCTCCCATGCTGCATGTGATCATCTTCATCATCAAGTGAATCATCAGAAACCGCATCACTTTCAGTACAGTTTGTTTGTTTGCTTATAGGTTTTCTATGATGATACGCAGAAGTATCCCCTTTCAAAGCAGCACGATCTCTCTCAACATTCCTGGCTTTCTTACTTCTATGAATCCCCCTTGGCTGTGAGTTGGGTTTATCTTCAGTAGAATTATATGAAACTACATTTTTCTTAGCATAACTTCCTTTCCTGGTTCGTCCATTCTCTGCTGCCATTTTCCTTTTCTTACCTGACTTTCTGCTAGTAGTTTCACCTTTAGGGGTACTTTCTGATCTCTCAATTCTCTCATCAGGTAATATCCACCCAAGTAAGATTTTCTCATCCTCAGCATCTTCAGAATCTCTTTTCGCTAAAAGGGGATGGACCTGGTTGGACATCCAAACTTTACCACACCATTTCCCAGCAACAACCTTTTTCTGCCTGTTGACCCTTCTTTGATAGACCTTTGGCTCTTCCGGTGAGCTAGCTGGAGAGCTACAACCAAATGCACAATATATAACAGAATTGTAAGGCATCTGCTTGCTATAAAGAGGAGAGCGACTAAGATGTGCACTGTAAAAGAGATTGATCCCTAGTTTTACAGCCCAGTCACCATTCCCAGGAATGGCTTCCTCGCTATCCAGAGCCGATTGAATCCTCTCCTCATCTTCCTTGGAAGCATGCCTGTATGCAATACTCTTACATGTGTAATCAATCCCCAAGTCTTCTGCCACCACTTTTGCTTCAGCCTCTATCTTGGGATAGTCTATAGAAATGTGTAAAATAAACAATGAGTTATTTACAAAGAAGAAAACTAATAACAGTAATACAATATTTTTCAACATGCAGCAACAGACACTAACTATAATTGATCCATGACAACCATATGAAAATTACTTCTTCAAATCAGAAAGACACATCTCTTTACATATCTCTACTTCTGAATGAATATTGGCATAACTCATCATCAATGGACAACCCCTAGCCCGTTGATGACAAAAACATAACTAACCCATGACTTCAAAAATTAAAAATTAATAGAGAAAAAAATTCATCCATGATTTTAATATTATAAGATTTAATTTTATTCACAAATAATGAAAAAAAAAATACAAACCAGCAAATAATTGTGTAGTTTTGGATAAATCTCAGATCCAATATCAATTAGAGATAGTATCAAAATACAATGTACATAAATGGAGGCAATCCTTACATTAGAGATCAAGTTTGTACGGTTGAGTTTGGTATGAATCACTTGTATAAGATGGTATCAAAGTCTACCCTAAATCCGTTATAAAGGTCACTCACCATGTTATACATGTACCACATCCTATAGTATGAGAGGGTATATTGGGAAAAGTCCAAATCCCACATTGATTAGAGATAGTACCAAAATACAGTATATAAGTGTGGACAATCCTCACCTTACAAGCCGATTTTGTAGGATTGACTTAGGCCTAAACCACTTTGTAAGATGTGGTGCCACCTATCAAAGAAAATAAGCAAAAGCTTTCACTAAAAGTGAAAAGCAATGGCTACTTCACTGATTTCGTATCTTCTTTTTGGCTGAAAGTGTAAAAAGTTTCATACTGAAATTGAATCAAATTCAAAATCTTACTGAACTTGACCTTTGCATTAGGGGTGAACTTTCCTTGCATTGCAACATTAACTGACATAACTTCCATGACTAGACTCTCATTTTTCATAGCCACAGTCCCCTTGTTTCTTAACCAGTTTAATATGTCTACCCATTAAGTGTTCATTTTATTTTCAAAGAACAAGAGCTGTGAATAGGAAAATTGATTATTATTTGCTAGAATTGGGGCATGAGACAAGAATACCGCATAAAATGAATAGTTGCTCAATCAACCCACAAACCTGGATGACATAGGAGAAATATGTGGGCTCCACCTATTGGGCGAAGTTGCTTCTCTGCTTCTGCAGCATGCTCCAGACAGAACACATGCATTCTGGATGAATCTTCATCAGATTGTAACACCATCGAAGCATTTTTATTATCAAAGGGAACCATAGACATTTTAGAAAATGACCTTTCAGCATCATTGGCATCTTGGGAACAATTGGAGGTGGAATTTGGCACTTTCATATTTTCAAATCTAACCCCTGATGTGATATTATAATCCTGTTTCTTCAAAGGGTGGTCTAAAGATTGATGACTTAAATTACACTCAAATCTACCATGCATTAAACCCTCACAACTGGCACTCCTCAAAGGAATATTATCTCCGGTATCAAGTGCAGACACGGGACTAGCATGGGAATCTTGAGTGTGAGAAAGTAAACTTTCTGAAGCAGAGATCAGCACATTTGTTTCATGACCATCAACTGAAATCTGATCTTCCTCAGAGTCAGAAGAATTTCCATATGCTGAAGCCAATAGTGCAAGAGCTGTATTGCCCTTTTCACTTTCAATACTTAAAGCATACTGAGAAGATTGAGCAGAAACATCTTGCATACCATCTTGGACATTGTTTTTCATCCATCCTGCATGACAGAACAAAGGATCAGTACTTTTAAGCTTTACCAAACTCCTAGCCAAGAAGATTGAAACCATGAAATTACATATGGAAAAAGAAGATATAAAAAGATTTAGCTCCTTAAATACCTAAGGCATGCTTGCAAATGCACCTCATAAAAGATTTGAAGGGCACTAGTGTATGTTTCTGCTCTCCTATTATCCCCCAACTAAAAGCTAAAAAAAAATGAGGTTTGCTATTACTGTGTAACTTAAGACAAGTTCATGGCACTGGTGGCAGGACAACTCAGTTTCTTCAACTATCACAACGGATACAACTGTCAGGTTTTACAGAGGGGGTTTCACTAGGGAGACAACACCAATGAGACCTGAGCCTAACCACATAAGATACTGACACCACTCTCAACCCAAAACCTTAAGGCTTTGGGTTGAGAGTGGTGTCAGTGTCTTATGTGGTTGGGCTCAGATCTCATTGGTGTTGTATCTCCCAGTGAAACCCCCTCCGTAAAAACCTAACAAGTGGTATCAGAGCCGATGGTTAATACCGTGAAACCCCCTCCGTAAAAACCTGACAACAACTAAAGCAACTTAACCATTTACCTAATATACTACACTTCTACAGAATGCAAACCAACCTTTTGGACCCCAATAAACACCAATAGGACCATGAGAGAAACTTAGAACAGAAGATAGATAAACAAGTATGTTAAGGCTCAGACTGCCCTAAGCAAATAAAATCAACGTTTCACAAAAGGAAAGATTTTAGATAGGAGAAAGGAAGACATGCCCGGTCCATGCAATGAAGAGACAGTTATAACCTAAAGGCACAGATTTTTTGGGACTGCCCTTTTGCAGGAAATTATCATGATAGTGTGGTCATTATATACAGAAGGATACTAGCCAAATAAATAGACATGTTTCCTGATGAGCATAAGACGGAGGTCCAGAAAATACCTAGGATGTGACGACATTATTGATAACATTTGAAGAAAAATAAACTATTTTTTATGACAATATGAAACAAAGTATGAAATACTACAAATAGTACTCATAAACCTGCCTGTATACATATTTGGCACAGGAATAGTTGCTTCTTCTGGGGCAGTAGTAAGTTTACTGTTAGATACTCCAGAACCAACAACCGAATCATTAAAGAAGCTGCAATCAGCTGACATGAGATATCTAGCAGCTGGATCTCTAGGCTGTACAATAGCAACACATGAAAAGCTTAATATTCCACAAGTGACACATGAAAACAGTCTCTGATCTGACAATCCATCTTCTTCACTAGTTTCTCTCTCAGTGTCCCTTTGAAGTGGCTTAGTACTTGAAGTGCTTAAGTTACCATTTACATCAAAAGAGGAAATCCTGTTCCTTTCATACATCGTACTAAACTTGTCTTTCACAGAATAGAAACTTTTTTCTTGCTTGATTCCATGACTCCTGTTGAATACCAGATCATCAGAAACAAAACCTTTTGAGGAATGCATTCCCTCAGAATTGCTTACATTGATGGATTGCTGGGATCCAACACGTAATTTTGAGCAAATAGAAATGTCAACTGAGCTACGAGGTAGAAGTACTACAGCGGATCCTTTCCCCAGTATATGAAGCAAGTCATTGTTCTGTAACACATCTTGGACAAATAGTTCTTTAATTACAGTCTCTCCTTCACCCTTCTTCTTATCTTTAAGACGAGAACTACGAGGTTCAGCACTGATGCTTGCAGGAATTCTGTATGGAGAAAACAAAGGATATTTACAGGCAGTATAATTTAGAACAGATAATATGGTCATCAGAACCATTGTCTTGGTGACATGATCACATAGTACATGAATTATGAAGGGAAACCTAAAAAAGAAAATATATATCTTGAACCAGAATGATTCATCCATATATTTTAAAATTGGAGAGAATACATGTGTATCTTCAAACTCCCTTAAGTCAATAAGGTATTGTTAATAATGGCACCAAACGTACTAACAAAATGAAAACAAAAGATAATTCTAGTAAGGTGTCGGCAGTACGCTCTCGTAGCCAATTATAAGAAGTTAAAATAGAAAAAGACAAACCTAGAACACAAAGCTAAGGCAAGGTCATAAAGTAACTGGAAATGTGAAACCATGGGAGGATAATTTAGTGAAGCCCTCCGAATGGCAGCATCTTTAGCAACCCTCAACCACTCAGGTGTAGCAATGTTCGCTGCCTCTCCACAATTAAAACCTACACAGTATACACTCAAAATCATTAGAAATATTCTACTATTGACTGAAAGAATAACATCTATCACCACCACCTACCCCACCCTAAAAAAGAAAAGAAAAAGAGAATCTTTGAGCCTGTGACAGCCACTCTTACCATGACTAAACCCTGTGTGATAGGCTCTTGGAAACGTCACAACAAATTCCCCAGCGTTTTGTACTAACCTGATTCCACAAAATTGAAATTTAAAGTCATAGATGCACGGAAACCACCATACAGGGTTGCCAAAAATGGAAATAACATCCAATAATTGCAATGATGATTACTAGGGAGAGGATATGATATTCCTTTAAGTAGAAAAAACAAAAATGGGAACCAAGCAAGGCTTTCCTGTCAATGCATAACAGAAATGGGTTCTCCCCTGAAACAAACCATTGCAGAGCACCAGAGAGGAGGCATGAAAACAATCCTACGTCAAATCACATATAGAGAAAAGAGAAGCCCTTAAAGATGAGGGAGGGCATTTCAGTCCAACCATACATACCGCACAACTTAATAAACTATATACTGCAACAACGAAGTTTCCATTTTTCTATCAAAACTTTAAAAACTAACCATCCATAACTGCTTCCAAGCTCCAAATGAAAGAGCACTCTATTCATACACCGATGAATTCAAAATTAAATAGCACACAAAAGTGGAGAAATATAAAAAGATTATTCCAAATGGCAGTAAAAAAACAAACAAAATAAGTGTTTTGACAAGGCATACATTTCCTGCAATGTTGTATTTGAAATTGCAATTTAATTTCAACAGCTTTAAAGTTCAAACTGTTTTGTGTGTAGTAATTTAGAGTAAATAGTACCACTTACAGGGCACACAAAAACTGGAAGTACAAGTAATTAGTTTTTGAGATTAATCTGAGGATATACCAAATAAGATCATCCCAAAAATATGTAGTATGCATAAGTACCTGCAGCATGGAACACCTGCACTAATAAATACTTCAGGCGACATCACTGTGGTTTTCTCACCAAGAATAGCAAATGTAACTGTTGAAACGAAACAGACCCGTGTAAGTTTGTAATATGTGGATATATAAACACAAAAAATCAAGTATCATTCTCTTTACATATAGAAATCACAGTTATCCTCATTTATCCCAGATGAGACCAATGAATATTTTTCATTCCTGATAAATTGAAAAGCAAAACACGATATATCAGAAGTGAAAGGAGTGAAGATGATAAATAGAAAACAACAAAGATTCCCCAGACAAAAGAAAAAATCTACAAAGACAACGCCTATGTCAAGGAAACATGTTGGCAGACAGTAAGTGAAAAGAAAGAGATAGTTGTGCCTACTCAGATTGGGTAGAATTTTAAATCCAAATGGGATCCTTGTATTCAAATGTTGTTCAATCCCCAGATGCTTTCATAGCCTCCTAAAGCAATGAATAGGCATCCTAAAACCAACTATGCAATCCTTAATTTGGTTATCTTTCACTGTTACAGTCAGCACTCCACCCACTTTAAACTGGCTAAGGATGAAAGCAGAGGACTATAACTTAAATCATAAACTCCTAAGGTTTTAGTAGCAATCTTGTTTTCAACAATAATGCCTTGAACTAAAGCTAATGATTGTGAGAGCCGGACACAATACAAGCACACATCCTCCAATTTATACACAAAAATGCACCTCATGCAGAAAAAGAACGAAACAAACTATATGGCAATTTACTAGTGAAAGAGTGAAAGATTACAAGCGCTTATGTTAAAAGTTCCCATGATCAAGAATATCTCACAGGGAACATCAAAAAGCAGGACATTCTGCAACAGAACCAGGACTAAATGATCCAACAGAATGGAACCCAAACAACACGCTTCCATCCAGTGTTTGGGCCCATTAAACACACTGCTGCAATTTTAGTCCCAGTGTGGGATAAACTTCACAATCAGCACGTTCGGGAGAAGAAAGCAAAAGGATCAAATGAGCAAGCTTCTCCTCAATATATGTATGTATGTATGTATAAATTAATGTATACCTCACTCATTTAATTTCTTCAAAAGCTAACTTTATCTCACGAAAGCTAATTTTAAACTTCGAAAAAGTTACGTGTTTTTACCCAAGCTATCCGAACAGAGCCTTGGATGAAGTTATGTGCTTTTCACAAGTTATCCGAACAGGGCCATGGAAAAAGTCAACTATTTTTTTTTCAGAAGCTTATCCAAACGGAGACCCAGGTCAAAATCCACAAAAAAGATACGGTTAAATAAATTTGCTCTGGAATCCTCTGTAAAGTTCAGAGCAGTTCATCCCGCCCCCAAATAAAAACGGAACCTCAGGCAAACTTCAAACTGGAGAAGCAGCAGAGAACATAAACACGCACGGAACAGACTATCACTAGCAATCAACTAACTTCCTATTTACAAAGTCAACATTTCAGAAATTCAAAGCAAACGCATGACCTCAGCAGTAAATTCAGCAATGTCCGAAAGAAAAAGAAAAAACAAAGTCAACCTCAGAGATACACAAACCAAACACACCATCTACTCACCGAGCGGATTAATCTCTCCCCCGTAGCCGTGAACCCTAACAACCTCCTCAAACGCAACAGCAGCATCTCGAGGGACGCCGTACCAGGTCTTGCCAGCACCCATGTGGAGGTAGTTCAAGCTATGCAAGTCGTGGTCCTCGACATGCCAGGCAAACCAGCTGAAGAGCATGGCAACATAGACCATGGGAGAAGTAACGCCCGGAATCTCCTCCTTCATGAAGCGCAAAAGTGAACCCGTGGCCCGCGAAACCGCTCGCATGTTCCACGGAGTGTCCGCAAGGGAGGTGGGATCCCCTGTGTGGCGGCATTTGGGGGAGAACGCGGAACCCGGCATGTCGTTAGCGTATTCCACGGAGAAGGGTTTGTCCAACGTGGCCTTCCAGAAGAGTGTTTCAGTCTCAAGTGGAGTCAGGCCTGGGCCTGGGCCCGGACCTTTTCTGGTGTGGCGTTTGAGGTACGCTTTCTCGAAGGACTTGGCTTTGGACTCGAACTCCGTGAAGGTATAGTGGTCACCGCTCTGCCAGACAGGTCGCTGCACGGGGCGGGGCCGGCGGGGGCAGAAGCCGATCTGTTGCTGGCGCGTGGTGAATGTGGAACCTGAAACGGCAAGTGAGCGGTTGAGGTTGGCGATGGCGGTTTTCTTGGGAGAAGGAGGGAAGGGAGGAATGATTTTGCAGATGCCGTACTTGGACGCTTCCTTCTCGATCTTGAATATGTAGCCGATTGGATCTTGGAACTCTGCCGCGGTCGGCCGGTACTCCGGGGCCACCGGCATCGATTTCAGCCACGGCAAAACGTCGGCGCTCCCCTCCGAACCCCCTCCCATTATCCCTGATTTCTTCTCCGTGGCTCTCATTGAAGCCTCCGCGAGCTCACACCTCGTTTTTGCGTCTCTTCCCCTGTTTCCAGAGGAAGGGAACTACGAGGAGAAATGAAATGAATAAGAAAATTTTGGGGCAGAGGAAAGAAGCAAAACAAAACAGGGGTTAGTAGAATTAAGAAGTAGAGTAAGTACTAGTAGTAGAGACATGTGAGTGATGTGTGAGTTGGGGGCTTTTATTGTGGCCTCGCTTCATAACAAACATCCCTCATTCTCCCCTAATTTACCACCTCTGCCATTTTCTCTTTCTTTCTCGTATACCAGCAGCACTTGTAATTAAACGCTTTTGGCGTTTTTCTGTTTTTGGATAAATCATTTTACGTAATTATAATTTGGTGAGTCCTTCTCTGCCGCTTCCTGTTTTTCCATTATTCTACTTTTGCCCCCGCCATACCTTTGTATTTCCGAATTAACCCCGCACCGTGCCACATCGGTCAAACACGTCAGAGGGTTGAGTGACACGTGTCATTCTTTAATTGCCTGTCGTGGATGCATGTTCAAAGAGCAGGGTCAGCAACTCTATGAGTGTGTATAATTTTAGTTATGGGGCTGTTTTGATTTGATTGCTAGAGTGGATTAATCATGTTCCTTTATGGTAAAAATCCTTTATGGTAACAACACACGACAACAACGTTGTAGCTAATCACAAGTCAAACATTTAAGTACCTTCCATCCCCTATGACTTTTCTTCTTCAAACTTGCATGCATTCTTTTTTTTCTTATGAACTAAATTTAACTTACTTTGGTTACATATACTTATTTATGTTTCCCATGGGTGAATAATATTTGTATGGAGCATTTATTTATGCTTGTTTAAATTTAATAATAATCTTTCACTAATTTCATGTGTACCATTCATGCAAGATCTATTTCAAATGAAAAAGTAACATCACCCGTACATTGATGTATATTGATCCTAAATTTCGTAGTCATTCTTCTAGACCCATTTCATTTCACGTACTTTTATGAGTTGTTTTTTTTTTTTTTCTTAGGTTAAAAAGTGCAAAAATTTCTGTTATTTTGCGTGGCTAAAAGGAGTTTAAATAGAATCTTGTTCCTTTTTTTGTCGGAAGCTTCAACGTAGACCTTCTATCATTTGAAAAGTGCTATATTCTCTACCATTGTTCCTGCATCATCGCACACAATAGTTTAAACATGAATTATTTTCTCCAAGCGTTTCTGTTGGCTCCATTTTCTTTTTTCGGGGTTCAATTATTTTGATGGTTTGTCAACAATGTTTGAAAAACTATGTTGTGAAAATAATCTTTGAAGAATCATGGATTTAGTAGTTTATATTTGTTTTTGTGAACACAAATGGAATTTATTGATGCACTTTTAAAGCAAACACATGTTTGTTAGTGGTCCAACATCTATCAGAGTAATTTGAATGGCCTAACCACTATAAATTATTTTAGTGAATTATTTGTATACATGCATATTTTTATATGTACATTATTTTCTTATATTTTTCAATTTTACAACTTCAAATGATATAACTCTGCCATGTCACCAAATAATAGGTACCTTAAATATTTTCATGAAATTATTATATCCCAAAATCACACCGTACTTTTCGTTCTACTTGAAAATAATTTTATCTGCTTTCGAATTTTTCAATACATTTTCCGAGCAAATGACTATTACCATATATAAGGGGGCAGTATTATTTATCCAGTCTAACAATCGATCTAAAACTCTGCTATTATATTACTTTTTTTGCATGTGAAAAAATAAATTATGTTTTTTCATTTTAATTTAATAAACAATATATACTTCGCTCTTTATATTTTTCTGTGCATACGCCAAAACATCCCTATCTAAATAACAAAAACAAAATATTTTCTTGAAATGAAGAATATCAGCTTTACCAAAAAAATACAAAATATTAGTATTCTCATTGTGTTAACATACATTATCTATAACATCTCCTTACGGCCGTATTAATATTAATTATAATAAGATAGATAACATCTAGATAATATTTACATTATACTTTAAAGTCTTTCAAAATAAAATTTGTCATCGATAAGAAATTATAATACATTCATATATCTAAGAAAGAAAATAATTCACAAAACATTAATTATATATATATAACTTATTTTTATTGAGAATTTTTTCCTTATCGCATGCTCTTTTGTATAATATACAATTTTTAGAAACTAAAAAATATAACCACAAATAGTAGAGCTATCAAAACGGATCATTCGACCCGACCTGACCCACTACGAGTTAGCCACTTAGTAAGCTAACCCAACCTGCTCACTTATTAGTGAGCCAAAAAAATTTGAACCTGACCCGGCCCATCATGGATTGATAGGTTAAACGAGTTGGCTCGCTGACTCACTTAATTAAAAAGAATACAATTTATTTTTCTTCAATTCCAAAACAAACTAAATTACAATTGGGATTAAAATCTAAATAAACTTCAATACAATACAAAATAATGTTCAACCCCAAATACAAACAAAAATCAAAAAAATATTAGGTTTGTAGTTGCCAACCCAATATGTTGGCTAAAAAAATAGTCCAACCTAACCCAAATACAAAAAAATTATTTGACCATTTATTTGCGGGTGGGTTGGTGAGCCAACCCGGCTCACCACAGGTTTAACCCGGGTGAGCCGAGTTCTTGGTGGACTGGATCAAAAATTAACTCGTATTGAAATTTGTAAAACAATTTCAATCAAATACGATCCAAACCCGTGGTGGGCTAGATTAGCTCACGAATTTTAACCCAGATTGACAACTTTAACCACAAAAGCCCACAAATAGGGCAATATAGTGTTGTAGTACAAAAGATTTTTTTATGTCAAATATTTAGGATTAATTATATTAGGTAAGAGTTTGACGTAAATACTATGTAAGTTTACGTTGATCATAATATTTAACATAAATTTACCTTAGATTTGGTGAGGTCAACCATAAATTCAATTGGGTTTCGGTTGTTTTCTTTCTTCATTTCCATTTTTCCTTTATTCCCTTTGGTGTTTACCCTTTTGCTCAACTCTAAGCACAAATCAAATCACGAGTTTCCTCTCATACTCTCCGTTAAGTTCAAAATTATCGGCTCCACCATTTTTATCACTAACCACATTAATGACTCTGCTTCACAGTGAAGAGAAGTGGAAAAGGTGTTGTTTTGTGTTCAGAAACCTCCAACCTAACTCTCCAAAAGCAATCATTTGAATTTAGTAGTATAATAGAGATATAAAGCACTTACCTCAATAACTCACTTGAACCCAAAAATGCTCCAATGCAATCGCTGAAAAACACACACCACCACAAAAACAACTTCTAAAACCTCCACAAACACACATAAATACTACCACTGAAAAAGAAAATGAAACTAAGGAGAATTTCCCCACGGAAGTGTTAGGAATAAAAACCAATTTGCCTATGTAAATAGATTTACATTAGATTCTTTCAAGGTTCAACATAAAACTCGATTTTTACATCAAATTGAACGCATGTCCAAAAAATTATATTATTTTTATGCCAGATCCCATAGTTTATGAAACTCAGCCTCATCAACATCAAACTTAGCATAAACATCAATTTCAACATCAACATTATCATAATATATATATGCAAATTCAAACAATTTAGACACAAATGAATATTCCATTGCATACAAAGGGTGGAAATTAGAAACATGTATATCAACAACATCATCAATGATATTAACATGGAAGACAAAATGGCCCTTTGATGGATGTTTCATGGCAGTCAGAATATTGAAACGCATAACAATATCATCAAACTCCACAGACAGAGTCCATACATGGACATCAATCTTGGTTTGTGCGGTCTTTAAAAATGGTATGTATAAAATGATTGGTGATAAACCATGTGAAAATCCCTCTTCCATGTTAAGAATATAAAAATCAGTAAGAAAAATTAATTCACCAACATAAACCAAGACATTGTCAACCAGAGATATCCTTCCTTATGGTTGTGGTCCTAGAAGCATGGAAGAATTTGGCAAAGAACAATCTCTTCGGGTCATCCAGCTTGTGATGGAGCTGGGTGCAAGATAGTAGAACTAGTATTTTGCCTTATCCTCCAAACAATGAGGAAAAGCCTTGAAGTAGACATGATCTTTTTGGACATCAATAGGCTTCATGGTGGAACACAAAATATGGAATTGCTTCAAATGCTTTTGTGAGTCCTCACTTGCAAGTCCATGAAACTTTGGCAACAAATGTATCCATCCAGTTTTAAGAACATATGGCATTTCCTCTTTCGGATACTAGATGCACAAACTATCATAAGTGAACTCAGGTGCATCCAGTTCATTGAGCTCCCTCTAACGAGGTGAAGGTTCAGCCATATCTACTTAAAAACTAAGAAAACAAACTACTAGGGATATTACCGTAACACCCCTATCTAATTATCTGACATGTGTCCAATAAATAGGTTTTTTCGTCATTTTGGTACCCTGTTGGAATGGTTTAACCAGCTGAAAACATTATTAATGTTTTGTCCCTCTTTTCTCCTCCGTAGTGAATTTGTGTTTGGGTATTTGGTAATTTCACCAACTTTTAAATGTAGAAACACTATATCGTGTGATGGATCTCTTTCAAAGCTTCTATGCAGGTTCAAATTTCAAATCACATTTATGCTTTCCTTTCTCCTTCTTCCTCCTTCTTCCTCTGCTTCGTCTCATTTCTTCTTTTCTACTTCTTCTTCTATCCACTACATTTGTTGGTTTTTGTAAGGCACTTTTTGGGGACAATGGTTGTCGTGCAGTGCTTCTGTAGAAGGTGTGTCCATTTTGAGTTATGAGTTATTTTTTGTGTAGGGTTTTGACTAATCTTTTAAGGGTTTAAGATTTTGATCATTTTGTTTAATCTGGAGTTCCGTTCGTATGTTGATTGAGGGTTTGCGAGAATTTATGGTTCTGTTTTTTGTGTTGTTTGTGATTTCGTGTTTCGGCTGAGGGTTGTGGGTTGTGGATTCTATTTTTTGTTGTTGCTATGGAGTTTTTTATTTTGGTTCTTGATCTCGACTATTTCTATGGAAAAAAAAGTTTTTGTCTTTGTGAATGGGTATTTTATTTTTTACTTTTGGTTTTGGAGTGTTGTTTGGCTGGAAGAAATTTTGGTGTTTGTAAGTGGTATGGTTGAAATGTGCATTTTATCGTTTGGAGTGTGAATCTGCGTTGTGTTGGGGTTTTAGTGTTTAGCATTCAATTTTTGTGGTTTGATGTTTTAGCATTTACCATATAGTTTATCGGGGGATTTAGATGGTTTGATGTTGATTTTTTTCTTTAAGTGCATAACCGGATTTCTGACATTGCTAGATCTTTTTCCATTTTCTGCTTAGTTGTTCTCCTTTTATGGTCTCAAGCACGAATGTGATAGCGGATTGATGTCATGTTAGGCTCAAGTGCAAAGTTCTTTTAAACTTTCATCAGGTAAGATTTTAGTGTTTGATTCGGGTACATGACTATTACATTGAATTTTAGTATTAGTTCCTTCAAATACTGGCTAAGTTGTGTTCCTTTACTAGGTTTGTTCCCTTCCCAGATCTTCATTGCAGATGAAGATGAAAGTGAAGGTTATGTTTAATTCTTTTTTCATTTGGTTCATAAATCAACCTCAAATACTCTTTATTTCCTTGATTGAAGAATTAACAAATATATAGTAAATAAAGAAACAAAGCATCTGCTATCTGTTGTTGACATAATGTGGCGATGAGTGCAGAAGTGGTTTAATTTCCATGTTGAAATAGTCAGACACACTCATCCATGGAAGTTGAAATAGTCCCACTAGAAGCCAAAGTTTTGCTCCTCAAGCCAAAGTTTGAGCTTTGAAACCTCATGAGATTAAAAGCTAATTAAAAGCTTGGGTATGTGTTGCTAATTTTTTTTAAGAAATTGCATTCCTTTGTATAGTATTAGCATTATTAAATATTTTTTCACTCTTTTAGTCATATTATTGTTAAGGAATGAGATTTAATCTTTTAAATTTTGAATTTGTTTACTTTTTATTGTAGTGACAGGAGCTCCTCACTATTATGTTTTTCCTTGAATTTGAAACTGAGAGGTAGATGCAACTAGCATCCGTGGCGTGGTAAAATTGTTTAATTTTTAGTTTATGAAAGCAACATTGTATGACTGCACAACAAATTAGAACAAACCATTTTGAATGTTTAATTTTGAGAGAAATGATATACAAGGGTAGGTTTCATATATGTTTTACACTCCACCATTTTGAATTGAAATGTTTTTTTTTTTAGTGTTATATTGTGAGTGCTTATAATTGGAAGCAAGCATTGTAGAATCAAGAAAATGTTATTATACTCCAACATTATCTACTTTATTGAGAGAATGCTTAATACAATTATTTTGTTAAGTTAACAAATATTTTTTTTTTCCAGAAAAATCTATATTTTCAAATTTTTGATTGTTTGTTTTATTTTTATTAGCTATATTAATATTGTTATTTACTTCCAATTTTATTCACTTTTTAATTGTGCATATTAATGTTAAATACTTTTTAGTGACGTTGATATTAATATTTTGTACGCATTTTAGTTTATTTATCTAAAAATGTACATGCATTTAAATTTTTTAGAGTTATTTGGGGTTCTAAACTTGTAGTTTATTTATCTAGAAATGTGTACGCATTCAAATTTTTTAAATTTATTTAGGTTCTAAAATTGTT
>Ga0214543_1004941_pt1 | contig 24975 bp, 11 predicted proteins | sample CNSS2metaG_FD_160094 | JGI IMG/M metagenome (GOLD analysis project Ga0214543, IMG submission 160094) | Root nodule microbial communities from cowpea collected in UCLA plant growth center, Los Angeles, California, USA - CNSS2 | ecosystem: Host-associated > Plants > Roots > Nodule | place: USA... | reverse complement strand
TATATATTTGAATTAAAACGAATACTTTGCAATATTTCCTTTTTATATACTAACTTAACTTAATCTATTATTTTGTAGACATTCAAGAGTCCTGCAGCAATTCCCGCAAAGTCCATCAAGTTTGGTAAGATAGCATGTGCCAAATATATAATTGAAATGTACAATACTATTGCTTAGGACATGTATCTTGATTGTAAATGATTTGTAATTGTCTTTTAAATGAATTTGAATTGTGGATGTGTTATAAAATATTTTGTTCTGGTCTATTCTGGTATGTGTTGGGTGCTGAACAAAATTTACAAGTTTAAATGTGGGAATAACACCAAAACAGAAACTGCATTAAAAAAATACAGCATATTAGGCCTCGGTTCATATCAGAACCGAAGCAAAAAGGGTACTTTTGGCCTCGGGTGCAACCAAAACCGAGGCCAAAAGGGGATCAAATTTAAAAAAGAAAAGCACATATGGCCTCGGGTGCAGGGAAAACCGAGGCCAAAAGGGGACCGAATTTAAAAAAAAAAAAAAAAAGAAGTACATATGGCCTCGGGTGGAACCAAAATCGAGGCCAAAAGGCCGGGCTCTATGGCATCGGGTTCCACTGAACCGAGGTAGAAGGGGGCTCTATGGCTTCGGTTCTTAACCGAGGCCAAAAGCTATGTTTTTTTGGCTTCGTCCCAATATGTTTCAGTTCCCGAACCGGTACAGAATATTAAAAAACAATCGCTGCCAAAGCCTCTTTCTGCACTAGTGTAATATCATTTTATCTAATGATCATTTTTGCTTTCCACGTTACTAATTCAAAATTATTCTAAATCTTAATATCAAAAAAGTAAAGATTAAAATATGTAATAATTTTAGAGACTAAAATGATATTTATAATTTTAGATAATAAGTAATTAATGTTTATAATTTGAATGAACTCACCGTGGGCTTTGGACATGTTGCTATAAAATACTCCAAAGTAAGCAGTTTCTTGTAAAAGAACAAACTAGTGGTCCAATGTCCTGCTTTCATGTACAAGATAACTCATGCATGCCGTAATAAATTACTCACCAATTTCTTTATATTTTAAATGATAAATATAAAGTAATCAATATAATTTTATTATTAGTACCAAAATCTCATAACCAAAATTAAAGAGTTAAATATGTTTTTATCTCTTAATTTTGAGTGATTTTTGAAATTAGTCAATTTCAAAAATTTTGACCAATTTAATCTTTCATCTTTTGAAATACGAATGGATTTAGTTATTTTAATCAAATTTTGTTAGGTTTATTTGATGTTTCGTATGCATTTCAGAATTGTATTTGACTTGTTTATACTGTTTGATGTATTTTTATTTTAATATTAAGTCAAATACTATTATGAAACGTGCTTAAAATATCAAATAAATTTAATAAAATTTAATTAAAAAGACTAAATACATATGTTTTAAAAAATAAAAAATTAAATCCAAAATTTTGAAATAGATTAATTCTAACTATACCAAAAACATATTTAACTCAAAATTAAACAATACCAAAACATATTTAACTCAAAATTAAACAAGTATCGGCCATAAAGAGTTGTACCTGCAAGTGAACACACGGTTACCGACACAATATCACCACCAGCACAAAAGGCTTTTCCATTAGCCTATTATTGATCAATTAGATGAAAAATAATTATACAGATAATCATTTAATTTAAAAAAAAAATAGAAAGAAAAAACGAAATAAAAAAACACTTGATAAAAGAAAAATAGTTACCTTTAATATCACAAGCTTCACGGAAGGGTCTTTCTCATACATTTGTAAATATCTTTTTATTTGACAAATCTGCGTACAGTCAAAGAATATATTGTCAATTTAATATAATTTCCACACCAGAGTGGAAGGAATTTTGTTTCATATCAGGTTTTCCTTGTATAAGAGTATATTAAACAACAAAAACGAAAGTTTTATTAAATATATAATTACACTATTTATTGCATAAAAACTTACCATATCAAAACTTAGGGTATTGAGCTTCTGGGTTCTGTTCAGAGTCACTGTCTTTACACAAGAATTTCCAGTGAAAAGTACCTTAAAAAAGGTGGAATATAGTCAAACAGAAAGAAAACACACCGTTATTATAGAATTTGTTCCCCGAAATTTCAGGAACATTGTATAAAGTATCTTAACATCATTTTTAAGGTAAAATTATAAAATTCTATACTTTGAGAAAAAAAAAATTCTTACGTGTTATTTAACTTTTTATTTTTATTTAATATGAAATTTTTAACTCATGTTTGAATTTCAATAAAATTATACCTAAGGTTTTCTCTTTTTCCATTTCTTTCCGAATCCATTTTTAACCTTTAATTAAGACATCTTTACAAAATAAAGCTAAATAAAAGTTTCAAGTTTTAACTGCTTGAAACTTAAAGTTAAAGAAAGGGAGATGAAATCCAACCTGACCATGCATTTTTAACAATATTCTCTTCATGCTAAATTTAAATTGCATATTTAGTTAAAGTCTCTTATTTAAACACTATTTTATTGAAAACTAAATACTAATAATTTTTGATAAATCTATCTGGATAGGACACTTAATTTATATTAATTTATATTGCAACAAACAAGTACAATTGTTCGAAATGATTGCTAAGAAACAATCATCAGTGCTATTAATTACAGAACTTAAACATCACTATCAAATATTATCTCTTAACTATTAATGTATAGGAAAAATTTAAAAATAACAAGGACCAGTTAATATTATTTCTTAACTAATATATAGAATAAGTGCAATGTACAAAATAAAAAATGTATTATTTTCTTAAGAATCGACTTAAACTTAACTAAATCGGTGAAACTTCCAACACAATTCTCACATCGAAACATATACATATCGAGTGTGAGATTAAACATTTTTAAGTAGTCCGATGAAAGAATATATCCAACAAACAATAAATCTCGTTAAAATAGACTTTAACTTGTGATTCATGTTAAGAAAGAAACTTTAAGTTTAACTCAACTTTACAAAATTAACTTATAAAATAAGATTTATACTTTATATATTATAAGTGACCTTATAAATAAAGCATTAATGGCAGAATATAGAAAACCTGGTCTGCTTCTTTGTGAAAGTTGAGACTGAGAGCCATATGTTGCTGTATAGTTCTCCGATGAAAAAGGTTTAGAAGGAAATAGATGCATGCCTTAACACAGAAACTGCTCTAGATATATATAATATAATGAAGAAGAATGAAAAAAAAACGTGGTCTCGTTAATCACATATATGCATGTGAATCATACTCTGAATAGTTTAATGAAAATTCAACGTCACATGTTTTCTGCTAATTCCACAGGTCCTCACATCTGGTTTAGTCATATATACGCTTCACGTGTATTTAGTGATGTTCATTTATTATCAAAGGAAATAATGGATTGCGTAGACCTTAAGAACATTGTGCAGACAAGTTAGGCAGACAATTAAATTAATTTAGAGCATTGATTTTTATTTGGATACATTCAATCATCCTATATCACTTAGTAATCAAATTTAATGATAATTTAAATTCTTTTCCTTTCCTTGCATACTACCTTACCAAAATACTATATCAAGGCAATGTTGAAAATGAAGTGTCCTCCTTAAGGAAGTATTTCCTAATTTAGTGCATACCAAAACTTGTTTTAATCATACATCATCAATACATTTTGTTTTTTTATCCGCAAAGACTAGAAATGACAACGGAACGAGACGAAGCGGGACTGAGTTTCGCTATCCCATATTCAATATTAGAGAAAAAATCCATTCACATTCCCTTACTTAAATCCAATAGATATCAAATTTGTGTCTCATCTCATTCTACACCGGGTAGCAGGTATAAACTGGTACCCATACATGTATATCTATTTTCTCGCTTTCTTACGGTTTCAATGTTAATTAATTAATAATTATAAAATAATAAAAAATTATGGTAAAAAAATATAATATTATCAAATATTCAATATTAAAGAAATTATAATTGTATACATTTAAAATTAGAATACCAAATAAAATTTTATGAGAACTAAAACATTCATTAAATTTTTAAAATGAAATAAAACGTAATTGATAAAATTTTAAAATATTTAAAAAATATAAAAGAAAAACAAATATTCAAATTAAAAAATATTTTAAATGTGTCCTTACTTAAATTTTTTAATTCTAATGAAATTTCATTTTTATACACTAATAAAAGTTATAATACCTCACTTGATCAAAATCACATAGAGAACAAAGATTAAACTAATAATAATAATAAAATTTTAACATAGATCTTTCATTTTTTGAACTTAAATATATGTTGGATGGTGATAAAAAAAAATATGGCAATTACATTAAATTATTAGATTACAGTAAATAAAATTTATTTATACAATTATAGTGATAAATATATGATAATGAGTTAGAAAATAAAAATAATTATATAAAAAATATCAAAAAAATTATTCTATATGATAAAAATAAATAAAAATAGAAAATATTAAAAAAAATGATCAAATGTGTGTTTTAGAAACACCTTGAGATGAAAAATATCACACAAAGAAAAATAAATATATAATTAAGGGTATGATAAAATGAAAAGTGTATGTATGTATGTATGTATGTATGTATGTATGTATGTAGCCCGCCTTTTTATTTTATTTATTTATTTAATTTATTTATTTATTTTTACTATTTTTTAATTTTTATGATAAAACTTTCAATGTTTAAAAATTGGGAAATTTTAAAAAGTTCACAAAATTAAGTAAAGACTTTAGAGAATTGGATGATAAATTGATAATTCAACATCTTCGTCATGTTCATACTATGAAATACAGAATGTATTCTTTAAGTTTTAGTATTGAAAACCCTCGATCTAGAGTTTTCTGTTTTCTGTTATGGTTTCTGTTAATCGTTGGTTAGGGCTGTTAGTTGTTAGTTAGGGTTTGTTTATCCTCTTTCACTCTCACGGAGACTATATAAATAGATCTCCTTCTGTGTACAAAGATAAGAAGAAGAATACTGAATAATAAAACAAACAGCTTTTGTGCTTACCTTCGAAGCTCTCTTCTCTCCCTGATCTCTCCTCCTTCTTCTTCTTCTCGCGCTTCCTTTCTTCGCTCATGCTCGTTCTCTGAAGCCTTGTCGCCATGACAACTCTCTTTGCATCGAGGGTTCGCGGGTCTGAAACCCTTAATGATAGGTTTGGGCCGCAATATGGTATCAGAGCAGGTTCATAGCCTGCTCTGTTTCCGTTTGCTCACTCTGCATCCTAATTCAGTCAATCTGCAAGACACAAGACCAAATCTTGCAACATGGAAGACAAAATCAACAATCAAGAATTCAAGGAAGAAAAACCAATGCAGCAGATGGAAAGATTGGATCTTAACCAATCTTTGATTCCCACAAGTCCATACTATATTCATCCTGGGGAAAATCCAGGACAGGTCCTCACTACACCTTCTCTAAATGAAACCAATTATAATTCCTGGAGCAAGAATATGAGAAGAGCCCTATTGTCCAAAAATAAATTGAAGTTCGTGGATGGCAGCATCAAGACTCCAGCAAGAGATGATCCTCTATATGAAACTTGGGAGAGAGCCAATGTTATGGTTCTCTCCTGGATTATTAGAACACTCTCACCTCAGATTGCTGAGAGTGTCATTTACATAGAATCTGCAAGGGATTTGTGGAAGGACCTGAAAGAAAGGTTCACTAAGGGTGACTACTTCAGAATTTCTGACCTTCTACAGGAAATACATTCTGCCAAGCAGGGGGAAAGAAACATCACCTAATTCTTTACAGATATAAAAACCGTCTGGGAGGAATTGGAATTCCTACGCCATGTCCCTAATTGCGTTTGCGGTAAATCGTGTGATTGCAACCTTTCCAAGATTTTCATAAAGCAGAGAGAAGTTGAGTATGTGATCTGCTTTCTGAAGGGTCTGAATGACAGCTATAACACAGTGAAGACTCAAATCCTGCTCTTAGATCCTCTTCCCAATATAAACAGAGTCTACTCTCTTATTATGCAGCAAGAAAGACAGAATAATGGTGCTGCCAGCCTAGGAACTGAGGGAAAAGTTCTCTTTAACGCCTCTGAAAGACATGGAAAGTCTCAAGATCAAGGCAATTGGAGAGGTCAAGGAAGAGGCATCATGCCCCGGTCTCAAGGAACGGGAAGAGGAAGAAATCCTAACTATGGCAAACAATGCTCTTATTTCCATAAGATGAACCATATTGTTGAAGAATGTTATTCTAAGCATGGGTACCCACTTGGTACAAACAAAGAAATGATGGCAGCAATAACACTCAAGAAAAGGGCAGTCAGGAAAAGAGGGAACAACAAGTTTGTAATCTCAATATGAAGGAAGACTCTGTTGACAAACAACCAGTGAAAGATGAATCTACCAAAGGATTCACAGCAGAACAAATGCAGAAACTTCTAAGACTCCTTGATGACACTGAAGGGGCTGGACACAACATCAACCAAATACAGAGACGTGATAATGACTCAAACAGGAATTCACAAGGTAACAATCTTTGGATTCTTGATACTGGTGCAACGGATCATGTCACACACAATAAAAATTGCTTCACTACCTTTTTCAGAATAAAACCTGTGAAAATAAAATTGCCCAATAATAATGATGTCATTGCTTATTATGCTGGAACAGTCCAATTCTGTGATAATCTGATTCTTTTTAATGTTCTGTATGTTCCAGAATTTCATTTCAATTTAATTTCAGTTCAAACCTTAATCAAGGATTTGAACTGTAAACTAATTTTTTCTTCTAAGTGCTGCCAGATACAGGACACTATTACATCACAGATGATTGGGCAAGCTAATCTCAGTCAGGGCCTCTACTATCTTGACATTGTTCCTGTCACCAAGTTTACTAATTTCTTTCCTAATATTGTCCTAAACTGCTCTAAAATTGATATAGATACTTGACACTATAGACTTGGACATCCTGCCCGTAGGATTACTGAGCAAATCTGTAAAACTTTTCCTTACATTCAATCTAAAGGTTCTGATGCTTGTGATACCTTCCATCTTTCAAAACAACATAAATTGCCCTTCCATAAAAGTGATATTGTTTCTGATGCTTGTTTTGATCTTATTCATCTTGATATATGGGGTCCTATTTCCATTCCTTCTGTTCATGGTCATAGATATTTCTTAACCGTGGTTGATGATCACTCTAGGCACACATGGATATTTCTTATGAACTCTAAATCTAAAACTAAAAAACTTATCCAGAATTTTATAATCCATGTAAGAATCAGTTTGATAAGACTATTAAATCTTTTAGAACTGATAATGGTCCAGAATTTAATTGTGTTGATATATACAATGCCTATGGGATAAATTATCAGAGGAGTTGTGTTGAAACTCCCCAACAAAATTCTGTTGTGGAGCGAAAACACCAGCGCATCCTCAATATTACTCATTGTCTTTTGTTTCAATCTAATTTGCCTAAAGCCTATTGGTGCTATGCTGTAAATCATGCGGTTCATATCATAAATAGATTGCCCACTACTGTTCTAAATAATGCTTGTACATATCAGATTTTGTATGAAAAGCCTCCCACTTACCTGGATCTTAAAGTTTTTGGAACTCTATGTTTTGCTAGTACTCTTGAATGTAATAGAACCAAGCTTGACCCTAGAGCTAGAAAATGCATGTTTTTAGGTTTTAAAAATGGTAAGGCTATGTTCTTCTTGACACCTCCAGCAGAGAAGTTTTTATATCCAGAAATGTGATATTCTATGAGAATGTTTTTCCTTACAAAATTGTTAATCAGCGCATCCAGTCCACTGAGAGTGAAGAACATGACCTGAGTTTCCTATTTGATGACATTGACAACTGTCCCAAAGATGTCAGAATTGATAATCAGATTTCTCCCAGAACTGACACTGGTGATTCAGAAACAGAATCAGAATCCATTCCAGACACAACTAGTGACGATTCCACTAGCCACTCTGACATTGACCTCCCACACAACAATGATCAAGGATATGAGAATGTGATTCTGAGAAGGTCAGAAAGGCAGAGGAAAACACCTACCTATTTGAAGGATTATAAAAAAATACATAATACTTGTCTTTTTCAATTATACAAGGATTTGAAACGTTAATGCAAGAGTCCATAAAAAAAGTAATTAATATACACAAATGCAAGTTTTTTTTTATGCAGACTTGCAGGCCAGCCCGCATGGACTGTAGACTTATGCGGACCGGACCACTGCAGACCTGTAGGCCCCGCATTTTTTTTTTCGCAAGTTTGTGGACCAAGTCCTAATTGCCACCCCTAGACATATATGTATTCCAATAAAAACATGATTTTTTTAATCCTTCTAAATTGCATCGATTACACAACCTTTTTAAATTTACACAAAATAAATTATCAATGAAAAAAAACACAACCAAATATCACATATAAAAAAAACATAGATCCATCATTATAAAACATTGTATATTAATAAAACATTGTATCTATTTTATTAATTATTTTATTTATTTAATTTAATATAATGATAAAAATATATTTATAGGTATTTAATTGTTATAAGTTACATATTAATTTTAAAGTATATAATAAAATTAATTAATTAAATCTAATAAAAATATTAATATATAATTGATGTCGTCGGAATCGATTAGCTTGCGTTATTTTCAACCTTCTTTGTTTTTACTTGCATATGAAATGAGAAAGTTTAAAAGAAAAAAAATATTTAAGGTAATATATCCATAGAACATAATATATACTATCTTTTACCTTTGGTTTATCACCTTTATCGAACATCTTTACTACTCTTGAACCCTATGCTCACGGTTTTAGTAAACAAGGGAGGGATTGTTAGTCATATATAAACTAATCTATTAATTCTAATGCATTATTAATTCTTTTTTATAAATAATAATAATAATAATAATAATAATAATAATAATAATAATAATAATGAAAAGCCAAATGAAAAAATGCATTCAAATAATCATACAAGCTTTAATATATATATATATATATATATATATATATATATATATATATATTTTTTTTAGGAGGAGGAGGAACTTTATTGCTAAAATATTTACCTCATATAAATCATTGCCAAAACTTCTTCTTGCCAAGTGGCAGGCAATGCTATAATCTCTATAAAGGCATTGATCAATGTTTTCTACGCTTCCTTTCCTGATCTGAAATGCATCAAATCATTGTTTAAATTAGTGTATATATATATATATATATAATATTTGTTGATTATTAAATTTTGACAACTTTCTCTTACAGAAAAATGATTTTTTGACTACTAAATTTTGACAATTTTCTCTTATAACCTTAATTGTCATCTTCTAAGTAATTTTATATTTATTCTTTTTCTTATTTTCAATATTTCAAAATTTAGTTGTAAAAGAAACTATGTATAATTTTTCCTGATTCACCTCCTAAAAGGACTGTCTTCTTTCACATCTGGTTTGTCAGTGAACTTTTGTAACAATGCAGTGATTGTTGAAACATTTGGAGAATTAACAACTTGTAAAGCATTTTCCAATGACTTTAGCTTCTATTACACAAAAACAACAACGAATTTTGGATTATGTTTCTTAAAAATTACATCATAAATCACAGTGTAACATTATGTTTTGTTTATGGAAGTATTTTGATAGATGAATATAAGTTATACTGTTGAAGGCATAAAGTGTGTGGCTAAACCACATGCTGCTATTTCTGCTCCACCCAAACGTGCTCCACTCAACCCTAGATATTCCCCTGCATATATTACAAATAAATATCAAAACAATAAAGAAAAAAAAAACACAAGTATTGTTACACATCCAAAGAGCTTACCAAATTAGCCAAGAAGTCTAGAAAGGAAATAACCGGCTCCTACATCTGGAAAATATCCTATGTTAGGAATTCAAGTGTGAGTCTAAGTTTCACATTGATCAGAAATGAGAAAGTAGAACACTATATAAGAATAAAGACTCATAAACCTATTGCCTTAAGGTTTTGGGTTGAAAGTGGTGTCAATGTCTTATGTGATTTGGCTCAGATCTCATTTGTGTTTGTATCTCCCCAGTGATACCCCTCCTTGTAAACCTAACATCTTATAGATGCCTCTGGCAAATAGATTTATCTGATAAAACTTCTGGTTTAGTTAGAAACTATTTGGATGATTGAAATAAATTTAGGTTTGGTGTTCTAATCTAATTCTGGGGGAGAACAGCATATGCATACAGTTTTTTCAGTGACAGCCCTGAACCTCATGTGCATGGATATTCCTGCCCCTCCTCCCATCTACTCCATTGATCAGAGAGACCTGAATCCACCAACTTTGAAACAAAACCACTCAAATGGTAACTAAAATATTATGAGATGTGGAAGAATGGATATATGGTTTGAGACTTAACCAACTCACCATAGGCTTTTTATAGGTTGCTATCAAATGATTCAGAGTAAGTTGTTTCTTGTAAAAGCTAGCAGCATAGGTCCTGTGTCCTGGTTTAATTCAGGAGATTGACATATATATGTATTTAAACATTACAAAGGGATTTAGTTTGTCTATAAGAACATAGTTTCAAAAGTAAACATCACTCATTAAATAACATTATAGTTCAACATGAAGGGTTAAGTCGTGGTATTGAGTTTATATTTAATGATATGAGTTATGGTTATTGAGAGATTATGGTTATGTATATATGACATTGGTTTCTGTTAGTGTCTAGTATATATTATGTTAGGTTACCTGATACAAATGCTCACTTATGATCCTTTTTGTGAATCATAATGCTTCTATAGACTGTGACCAAGTGTTTTAGTTGGGTTGTGGCCGGTGATGTTATGATTCTAAGCTAATGCATCAAATCATACAAGGTTTTTTTTTTTGTATAAAGGTTAGAGCACCCCTCAAGTGCTCTGTTGATTTAATTTTATTCTTTGTTGATAAAAAAAAATATGACATTGGTTTATACATATAAGACATTTGACACCAATTTTAACCGAAAATCTTAAGACAATAATATTATTGACCTTTATTCTTATATAGTGTTCGACTTTTTCTATTTTATTCAATGTAGAACTTTGACTTAGACTTGAATTATTCCCGATACATAGATTCGATCTCTCTTCCTGCTAACAATTTTGACAAAATAAAATTGATTTGATAAATTTAGAAAGAAAGGTGTGAGATGCTATGGTTCAACTCTCTCACTAAAAAAAACTAACAACAAACATTTGTCACTAAAAAAAATTGCTGAGTAACTGAATATTTCTCATAAATTTCTTGGATGTTCTAGACAAGTTTGACTTGCAATTGAACATGTAATTGCTGATTCTATGTCACCACTAGCACAAAAAGCTTTTGGTCAAACGTAGATTCAAAAGACATAAATTTACGTATTGTAAAATACCAAATGTAAAGTTACGTCTGATGCAAAGTTGATTAACGTAAAAGTACATGTGGTATCAAGGAGTCAAATGTAAATTTTGGTTTGTATTTTCCATATTTTAGCACCAAAATTTACGTCAGTTAATGTATAGCCAGACGAATTTACGTCAGTTAATCATTCATAGTCAAATATAAATTTAACAGTTTTTTTTATATCTTGTTCTTTGTTGGTTTTAACGTAACACCAACACTTGAAAACCAAAAAACAAATCAAGAACACCATAGTGTTAGAAATATTTTAATATAATTTAAAAAATAAATAATTAAAATAAAAATTCTACTGTTGCTCATGTTTTTATAGACCTTTAATTTATGGATTAATGGTATTTATGGCTAACGGCTATATTTTTATTACTATTTACTTCTTTGTCTCCCTTTACTACCTATAAATACCACCTAGGTGCATGGGGAAAGAGACAATAACAGAAACAATAGACACTAGAGTTCTCTAAAAAGTGTTCTTCATTTCTATATAATCTTTAAGACAGTGGTGTTCATAAGGTTTGGAGATCCTTTACTGCACTCGATCGATTATAATTGTTGATCTCTTATTAATATTTATTGATTTATATATATATATATATATATATATATATATATATCTTAGTGTTTTTATTGCCTTAATAATTATTATTATTATTAGTATTATTTGAGTAATCATTTTCTAACATATAGTTCATTTACGTAGTTCATACAAAATATAACACAGTCAAAAGTGCATAATACAAAGGATAACAAAATGAAAAGAAAAAACTACACAAAATCTAATCTTCAAGTAAATGTTTGAAGAGATAAGTTGATCACTCTCTTCTTATTTTTGACATGTCATCTTTTGACAATGAGGACGCATATTGTAGTCCTAAAATAGTAATACAATGTTAGCATGTGTAAAGTTTCACAAAAATATACAATTCATGAACAAGTTATAAGTTTTTACATACTTTTGTCCAATCACCAACGATTCATGTCTTAATTATAGTTTTAATCCAATGCATCTCATAATATCTACATCCAAAAGAACTATTCAACCTATTACACTAAAATAAAGGGAAAATTTAAGTTCACATATAACTTCTATACAAAATAATTAAATTATAGGAGTGATTCCTAACCTTTCAAAGTTATAAATTGAACATTTTTTTTATCTCCTATGTAGTAATTGGTTTGATGGTGCCACAACTCTAGTTAAATTGAAAAGATGTTAGTCATAATTGTTATATACTAATTGGATGTTATGTAACATTACCTTTGTAGAAAGTCCTTCGTGTGGAGTTGGGTTTCTTATGAATGAAACAAAACCAAACAATTAGGTAATAATGAGTAATCATAATTATTAATTTTCAATAAGACCTACAATGAAGGAACAATTGTTAGTTCAATAATTACCATAACTTAAAAAGAAAAACTCAGTAAATAAGACTAACCCTTCAATGTAAGGACCCAAATAAATACACCTCCCTGAGATGATAATCTAATCTGTCATATATTTTGTGCTAAAAAATCTATACACCAATGAATTAAAATGTTAACTCCCACAATCAATCAAGGAATAAAATTATTTTGACCTTAGTATTATTTACTTTTAATTAAGAGAATTCTCTACCTCTTTTATTTTCGATTTGAGCACTATTAACTTTTTACTTTTTTCTGGATCATTATGTAAATGGAATTAGAGTGTTAACCATATGTTGTATTCTTATGAGTTTTCACATGTTAACATGCTACTTTTTATTGAATATTTAATAAACCATCCGAATAAAATGCACTTTTGGCAACATTGTCATGTCCCTATTGTTAAAAGGGTAGGAAGGTACGGTAGTTTGTTCGTTTTTCTATTGATCAATCTGAACATATAGAAATAATATTATTTTTTATATATGAGGAGGAAATTGAATAGTGAAAGAAGGAAAGAGTGAAGATAAGGAGGCCAAGAGATATAAAAAAATGAATGGTAATGGTTTGTTGCAAAACCATGACAATGACTATGTAAGGTAGATATTTAAAAAAAAAAATCGTTTTACAATATTCAGAACAAATATATATATATATATATATATATATATATATATATATATATATATATATTCTTTTACTCTTCTGTAAAGTTAAATTATTTCATCAATGATTACAGAAAACAAGTAGAAGATGACAGAAAGTGCTGATATTAAGCTTTCAATCGTCTTGGAAAGTAGGGTAAAAAATAGAACCCTAACGTACTGTGTGTTTCCTTTCATATAAACAAAGGGGACTGATTCGCAAGAAAACAAAAGACGAGATAAAGAAAAGGTACGAAAATTGAGATAATTCTTTTTAAAATTTTTTACCTTATGAGTAGAAAAAAAACGGAGGAATAATAGTAAAGAGGATTCCTCTTTTGTGTCCACATTTCATAATACCGATTATATTCTTTATAATATAATTATTTATTATTTTTTAAAATTAATGGTTATTTTTACCTATTTTCTATAAAATTGTCTATCTTATTTTGTTTATTCATCAACAATTAACTTTTCTATTCATTTCACTTTATTTTTAACATTTCACTTCATTTTTAATAAACATAAATTTGTTTTATATATTAACTTAATAACAAAGAGGATTCCCTCTTTTGTATCCACATTTCATAATACCAATTATACCCTTTATAATATAATTATTTATTATTTTTTAAAATTAATGGTTATTTTTACCTATTTTCTATAAAATTGTTTATCTTATTTTTTTTATTCGTCAACAATTAACTTTTCTATTCATTTCACTTTATTTTTAACATTTCACTTTATTTTTAATAAATATAAATTTATTTTATATATTAACTTAATAACAAAGAGGATTCTCTCTTTTGTGTCCACATTTCATAATCCCAATTATTCCCTTTATAATATAATTATTTATTATTTTTTAAAATTATTGGTTATTTTTACTTATTTTCTATAAAATTGTTTATCTTATTTTTTTTATTCATCAACAATTAACTTTTCTATTCATTTCACTTTATTTTTAACATTTCACTTCATTTTTAATAAATATAAATTTGTTTTATATATTAACTTAATAACATTACACTATTATCATCTACTAAGATACTATTATTCATATTTAAAAAGTATAGTAAAAATAAACATAATAATATTTCGTTATATTTAATCAATTAATATTATTATATATTTTAAAATTAATATGTAACATATAATAATTAAACATTTATAAATATATTTTATTGTTATAGTATAATGAATAATTAAAATAATTAACAATATAATCATAATATTTTGTTAATGTATATTTTATATTAAAATAATTAATTAATTAAAATTAAAATATATTTAAAAAATATATTTTTAAACATATATTAAAATATTTTTAAAACTAATTCTATAATTTTTTAAAATATATATTAAAAATAAAATCTGTTACAAACTTTTTTTCTCACTTTTTACACATTTCCTTTAATCCCAACCATCTCATTTTTCACTCTTTTGTTTTCATCTCCTTTGCTACAGGAACTTTAAACATGGTAAAAACATGAAAATAAAATAATAAAAAGTCTCATTAAAAATAATAAATTTTGTTAATTTTATTTTCTTGCTTAAAATTATAAAACAATTCATTTTAGAAGAATTTTAGGTAAAATAATTTATTAGCGAATTAATTTTCTATAAAAAAGACATTCAGAAAATGGATAATCGCGAAAATGGATAATCGCTCTGCATAACTTGTGTCCTTTTCTATATCCCTCTTATTTTTGTCAGCATAAATTAGTTTTTTTTCAACTCAAAAGTTGATCGAGAAAAATTTATCAATCATAAATGAATTAAGTAAACTAAGCTTAAATTTTATATTTCTAAAAAGTAAGTTTTAGTGTTTAAATTTGGGTTGATAACATTGATAATTGCCTTTCTCCAGCAGATATAGGAGAATAAACACTTAAAAAGTCAAATATTATTGTATTGTAATTCTCAACTAGAAATACAATGAATTGGCTAGGGAAATGTGAATTTAGTTTCCAAGAGAAGAAATAATGGTTTGTGATAGAAACAATGAGTTGAAAAATTCACTTCAAGCTATAAAAATTGTTGAATAATAACTCTCTACAACAATTATGTTCAATGAGAGACACGAGAGATTGGCTTGGAGAGTGTGAATGGGGTTTCCAATTGAGAAAAGAAAGGTTTGAGTGGAAGAAACAACTAATTTTCATGGAAAAAATATTAAACGAAGGAGCTACAAACACATGAACATAAAAGGAGACAAATATGTTTACTCAGTCAAATTTGCGTACTCAACGCTTCATCAATTTCAACAGAGTACAGAGAAAACGTTTTTCAACATTTTCTTTAGTATCAAGATCTATGAATATATTGTTTTTTGCTTTGAAGTTGATTCATAACATGTTTTCAACTAAAGATAATATATGAAGAAAAGAAACACGACACTAGATCCTGCAGAGTCAAGATGTTCTTTATGTGAATGAGAATGTTGATCATATATATCATGTATTCTTATGAGTTTTATCACGTGTTAACATGCTACTTTTGATTGAATATTCAAGAAGCTATAGAATTAAAATGCAATTTTTGCAACATTGTGATACCCTATGGTTTGTTTTTCTATTATTTGGTCAATCTGAGCATATAGAAATAATGTTATTTTTTATACCATACCAGGCAAAAGAACTAGCATATATAGTTATTTTCAGGTCTTGATCATGTCACTTAATCCTGAGAAGGGAAAATAATTGAGTTCAAGTGAGAACAAATTAGAGATGAAATCTCTTAAATAAGGGGTCTGGGCACAGAAGCAAGAAAAAAAAAAAAAAAAAGGAAAACTGGTTTGATCTGAGTAGTGCAAGCCTTTACAAAGACGATGCAGAAATTGAAAAAACAGTGAAAGGAGGAAAGAATGAAGTAGGGTGAGAAAGATCACAAGAAATTGTCCTCGGGTTAGTTACAACTTTTTTTTATCAAAATATACTTTTATATATTTTGTATACAAATATTAGTATTTAGTAATTTGTTGACAGAAAAAGTTGAAGTCAGAACTTCTAACTTTTAAACTTATATAATTTTAAACTTATAGTATATAAGTGGGGATGCAAACCTAATTTACAAATCAGTTTTATGAGATTGAATTAGGCTTTACTACAAAAACACTCATATTTCCTGCAAATTTGTTTTGAAATTTTTTTTGTAAGAAATACTTATAAATTTTATTATGAAAAAAAAAATTTGCAGGAAATTGCTGCCAAATTTTTTGTAAAATATTTTGTATAAAACACTTTTTGCAACAAATTTTGTAAGAAATATTTGCAAATTTTATAATTTTGTAGGAAATAATTATCCACAAAAAAATTATCTGTCAATTAAAATTCTAAGAAAAAATAGCAGTAAAAAGCCTTTTCTTGCGAATATTTTTAATAAATTTGCAAGAAAATTTCCATGTAATATGAGAATTTGTAATAATGTTTAAAATCCACTTCTAACAAACTGAAAAAAAGAAAAAATATTTAAATTGTGATTGAACTCGACCTCCACATGATATGATACTACATCAGTTTACACGAAATTTCTTAATTCTACATTGGTGGCTCTTATCGCTACGTGAGACTCATGCTTCTGAACTGTTTAACATTCAACTATATATTTCTCCTATCTTTATACCATATACACGGTCATCTTCTAAATATGGCATGCGCACAGCTACCAATTCCTGCAATGAGGTATGAACAAAAACCTAATATGCAATGCCTGTGTATTGGTTGCTTATATTAGTTGCACTTTAATCATAAAACACACTACTATTTGATTTTAATTTATAATCCCATCCACAATGAAGACAAAAATTAGATGAACTCATTTCAGATCCTTGATTAAAAAAAAAAAAAAATAACTATTAAAAGTCCAGAGTAAAAGTTGATGCTAAATTTTGAACTATCCTTTTTGTTACATTATACAATTATTTTGCAGACTAGTAGGAAAAGTGGCTTTGATCACTGGTGGGGCAAGGGGCATTGGTGAGTGCATGGCAAGGTTGTTTTCCAAACATGGGGCAAAGGTTGTAATTGCAGACATTCAAGATGACCTAGGTCAAGCAGTTCAAGCTGACATAGGAACTGAATCTGCATCTTACATACACTGTGATGTGTCAAAAGAAAAGGATGTTGAAAATGCCGTTAACATGGCTGTGTCCAAGTACGGAAAGGTAGACATAATGGTGAACAACGCTGCAACAATAGATGATGCCAAAGACATCATTCTGGACAATGATGTGGCTGAATTCGAACGTGTTGTTAGAGTCAATCTGATAGGTCCGTTCTTGGGAACAAAGCATGCAGCAAGAGTGATGATCCCAGCGAAAAAGGGAAGCATAATAAGCATAGGAAGTGTGAGTTCAAGTGTTGGAGGGATTGCAACTCACGCATACACAAGTTGTAAACATGCCATTGTAGGACTCGCGAAGAATGCTGCTGCTGAACTTGGAAAATTTAGCATCAGAGTGAACTGTTTGTCACCCTACTTCATTGGTAACGAATCTGGAAAAGGGTTCTTCAAACTTGATGATGATGGTAGCTCAAAAGTTTACTCAAATCTTGGAGGAGTTGCTTTGACTGAAGAAGATGTAGCACATGCTGCACTCTATTTGGCAAGTGATGAATCTAAGTACATCAGTGGTCATAATCTTGCAGTGGATGGTGGTTTTACAACTATTAATCCAATTTTCGGTCTCTTTTCACGATCGTCTCTGTAATTTTCCTTCCTTTTTCTATGATTATGCAACCGTGTTTTCTATGTATTAAACTGTTAAATTTAGTCTATTTCTGAATTTGTAAAACTCATAAAGTCACTTTTGTTGAATAAAATGTCAAAAAGCGCATGGGGTGTTTGTAGTGTAATAACTTTTCGTCACCTATGCAGCGGAGGGTGGCAACGTGTACCGGTCTTGTCCATTTAGGATTTGGCCCATACTATGCGGGCCGGTATGTACTGTCCCACATTTTAATTGTGGACTTAAAAAATTGACCTGCTTGATATAAGGGTAGACTTGTGGGTATAAGGGTAGACTTGTGGTCAATCCGTTTTATTTTTTTAATTTATTTTTTAAATTTTTATAATAAAACTTTTAATGTTTAAGAAAAAAAAAATTTTAAGAGGTTCATAAAATTAAGTAAACATTTTGGGGAGTTGAATGATAAACTGATAATTCAACATTTTTATCATATTTATATTCGTACTATGACATATGCAATGTATTCTTTAAATTTTTGCACATTAAAAAATACATATTACTTGTCTTATCCAATTATACAAGAAAGAAATTGGAACGTTAGTATAAGAGTCCATGAAAAAAGTAACTGATATACACACGTGAAGTTTTCTTTAATGCAGACTTGGGAGCTGCAAACTCCTGTAGGCTGGGCCACTACAAGTTCACTAACCTGACCCACCTACATTATTTTTGCAGACCTACGAACCAATCCAACGGACCAAACCCATATTAATTAAACTATGAATATTAAAGTCGTTAAATTGATTCTAGTTAAATATAAAAGCTTAATTTGTTTTAAAAAATTCAAATATATAAAAGTATAAATAATTTAGCTCGTGATAGAGGCGGTTTAACCTATTCTATATTCATGCTAATAATTTTCAATCCTTTTCTAATTAATAAATATTTATAATAACATTAAATTAACATCGATTTTATCGATGTAAATCTAATATTAAATACAAATAGAGTCATATCAAATAATGTCAATTACTTTTAACCTTTTTTATTAAGTAAAAATGTTTATCACAATAACACTAGGACATTTTAAACCGATATTAGTCTTATTTAAATTTTGTATCCATGAATCCAAAAGGCTTAAATTTAAATATAATAAATCTCTTCACAATTTTTCTCTCTCATTCTTAATATTAATATTTTCACACTTATATTCTTCATTCTCTTCCTCAACACTGAACTCTCTGTCCCACATTCATTTTTTTTCATTCACACATGTCTTTTATCAATACTTTTTTCATTTATTCCACCTTTGCACCCATTTATATATATATTTTAAGTTAGTCTTATTTTTAATTGATATAAGACTTTTAACATTGTACAAAAATTGTACAAAAATGTTTTTAAAATTACTCACATTAGCGTTAGTCAAATTAACAAAAAATGATAATGTTATAATTTTTGTCATTAGTCCTTTGACATTAACAAAATCAAATTTTTTTAATTCTTGACTTACTTAGTCCTCATCATTTTGATGTTTTAAGAAAATTGACAAAGAAACTTCCTTTCTTAAAAAATAAAAATAAAAGATAAAAGAGCAGTTCTTTAATTTTTTTTTTCACTCCTCAAAATGATACTATATATAAGACAAAGGAGAAAATACAAAATAGAAAAGCCTCGAGAGAATCACGTCCCATCAAAACTTCAATTTACTTAATACTAAATTACACCTCAACTCCACTTTATTCATAGATTACTTGTTGAATATAGTTCATATGGTTGTCGTTCAAAACTTATAGCTTCAATCTACAATTTGCACGCAATTTGGTAATTGGATCTATCAGGAAATCGAAGATATTCCCACTCCTCATCGTTGATATTCCTAAAGTATTCATTCACCATTTTTTCATCAACAAGCTCTAGTTTCGAAGGCTCCCACTATATACAATACAAAACAAAAGTGCCAAAAAAAATTAGGTTTAAAAGAGATATTCAAACTATATCCATGGAAATGGAACATTACATATTATGTCCTACCTTAGGCTTGTTGTCTTTATCAAATAGCTTTGCTCTCGAACCCTTTTCAGCATATCCAACAGAAGAATTGTTACAACATAAAAATACTAAATCTCTATATCCTAATTTAGAGAGAAAAAAAAACTAATGTATAGTCAAAATAGTTATAACTTTATTATTGATGAAATATATGAACAAAAGAGAGTCAGGGAAATATTTACCTCGTAGAAATGATTGCCAAAAGTTCCTCTGAAGAAGTGGCAGGCAATGATATAGTCTCGATGAAGACATTGGTCAATCTTTTCTACACGCCCTCTCCGAATCTAACACTCATCAAAATCATTCTCATTAATATGGTTGCAAAAAAAAAAATAATGTAGCAGAAATTTGATTGTAATATTTTGCAAACAACTAAAGTAAAATTTCAGAAAATTCTGATAAAAGATTAGAAATAGTAACATTGATTAATATTTAAAAGCATCATGGAATTTCACCATGTCGCTTTCTTGGTAAATAAAAAGACAGTAAATAATTATATTTCAAAATTATGATCAACAATTAATACTAGTTGAGTTTTATCCCTGTTGAACTTACTGATTTCAGAAATATCTTGAGGCTAGTAGGACAAGATGAACGCATGAAGCTTAATGCATTCGTAATCCATTTTTCAGCTCCATTTTGTAATTCATGTTCTTCCTATAAAACATTATCATATGATTCAAAATTATATTATATACGAAGCATTCAACACTGTAGGAGAAATGATGAATTTTTGCAGAGAGAGATATTTACCAATGATTCAATTATTTCCTCCACAGTCTCTTTTGAGAAACATTTGTTTATAACTTCCAACCTTTTTTTTGGTTACAGTGGAAAACCATTAATTTGTTATGTGTTTCAATACTCAAAAAACACAAAAATCTAAAGAGCAGAATCCTATATAAGTTTTCCTGATTTACCTTCTAAAAGGGCTGTCTTCTTTCACGTTTGGTTTCTCTGCGAAGGTTTTTATCAGAGCAGAAATGGTTGAAACATTTGGAGAACTAAGAACTTGTAAGGCATTTTCCAATGACTTTAGCTTCTGTTGCACATAAAGATAATTTATTTGTACGGATTTATAATTCGTACATTATTAAAACTAATTACAATCAAAGTATATTAATTAAGGAAGAAGTGATAGTTTTATACTATTGAAGGCACAAAGTGTGTGGCTAAACCACATGCAGCTATTTCTGCTCCACCCAAACGTGCTCCACTCAACCCTAGATATTCCCCTGCATATATTACAACTTAATATCAAAACAAAAAAGTAAAAAACAGAAACATGAGTGTTGTTACAGATTTAAGAATGCTACCAAAAAAGCCAGGAAGTCTAGAGAGGAAGTAATTGGCTCCAACATCTGGAAAAAGTCCTATAGATGCCTCTGGCATTGCAAATACCTACAAATAATCGATCTTTGAAAACTTTTACCGAAAAGGATCTAATTGAGGTATATTTTCAAAAGTTGATACTCAATTGACACTTTTTTAAAAACGGATACCTAATTGACACATCTAAACAAAAGCAGTATAATCTGACTAATTAAACCTTTCTGGTAATTCTAATTCTGGGAAGTGATGGTGACAGAAACTTACTGCTTTTTCAGTGACAACCCTAAATGTTGTGGGCACAGAGAGACCTGCTCCTCCTCCCATCACTATTCCATTGATAAGAGACACCTGATTACACATTTATTCAACTTTTCTTAAACTTTTCTTTCTATTTCACCACAAAACAAAGAAAAGGGTAATTTTGTGAAACTTAAAAAACTCACTGTAGGCTTTTTATAGGTTGCAATCAAATGGTCAAGAGTAAGCTGTTTCTTGTAAAAGCTTGCTGCATAGGTCCAGTGTCCTACATTCACACATATGTACATAAATCTTAAAAATATCAAACGCCTTAGTTTCAAAACCAACATGTTCTTGAAACATGTTGGATTAGGGAATTTTTGGTATAAATTTTGCTAGTTTTGGACAAGTTGTACCTGCAACTGAAGACGTAATCACTGATACCACATCACCACCGGCACAAAAAGCTTTTCCATTACCCTATATAGTTAGAACCGGGAAAGAAAGAACGGTTAATAATGATATTGGAAACTCATCACACATAAAGATATTTAACTAAATAGGTTGTTCATTTCAGAAAAGAAAAAAAAATGTCACAAGCTCAATAGTATAATAATAAAATTGAAAAAAAAAAACAGCAAATTTTGGTTATTTTTGTGATTCTTAATATAACAAATACTACTAAAAAAATTTGCCGGCGGGTGATTTGCTTAATTTACCTTCAATATCACAAGTTGAACTAAAGGGTCATTCTCATACAACTGTAAATTACTTTTTATTTGACAAATCTGCAAAACAACAAAAAAATATCCATTGTCATTCTTCCACAAACGATGCTATCTCTTAATTTAAAATTGTTTACATTATTTTGTTATTAATTAACAGCCAACTGTCTTTGGTGACTCTTCCTTGCATCTAGCGGGTATCCTTTAAAAATTAAACCACTTGAGCTCCAAATAATAATGACAGCTCAATTAATTAACCTTCCTAGTAATCAAAGCAATCTATATTAAAGGCATTATTTAAGAATTGGCTTTATGAACTTACCATTTCATGGTTAAGGCTGTTTAGCTTCTGAGGTCTGTTTAGTATCACTACCTTCACACAAGAATTTCCAGTGAAAAGAACCTGTGTAGAAGGCATGCAATAATTTATCATAAAGAACTTCATATAATCGATTCATTATTAAACTATTCTTTTCATCTTTTTATATAGTTATCTCTATTATAAGGATTAGTTAGAACACAATTGTAATTTTAATTTCTGCATAACCTTTCTTTTCAGTTTATCACTGTCAAAAGAGTTTGTATATATAGCAGTACTATATTATCAGAAAGTCTTATCTTGTTGTATCATAAGGAACAAAACTTATATGTTTAGAGATTAAAAGATGTGAGGAAGACAGTAATTATAAGAATTGAGAGAATAATTAACCTAGCTAGTCAATTTGAAATGACTATAAAATTTAATATTTTTTTTATCTAAGCATATTTCATCCGGTTTTAACAGATAAACTGTATTAGTAAAATTGGAATATAATATAAATTTAAGGTTGATTATAGGGTTGTATGACGTTTATCAAACATTCATGTAATAATATTATAAAAAGATTTTCATTGAAAAGAAGAAGAAAACCTGGTTTTGATCCCTGTCAAAATTGAGAGTGGGAGCCATGATCGTGCAGTGTGAATTTTTACAATAAGACACTTTTGATTGAAAAGAACTCAATAAAACCTCTCTATTTATAGATCTCAGAATAAACATTAGCTTCAGCCTCTGAATGGCAAAGTAATATTATATTAAATGAAAGAGACATTGTGGTTGTTGGAATAAGAAACAAAAGTCACGAGGTAAAGAAGATGTAGGAAAACGAAATGAAAAGAGAATAAAATAGTCAAGGTGGAAAGTAAGAGTTGGTGTGGTTTTTTTTTTAATTAAGGTTTGGTCTGAAATTAACTTTATAATGAATTTATATTTAAAAATAGATATAGTGTAGTCTAGGAACGATTATATATACATGTCAAACTATTTTATATATGCATGACAAAGTATCATTTTTTAACTTTCTATGATAACAAGTAGATACAAAATATTTAAAATATTACCCTCATCCAAAAAAACACATTCCTCTTATAGGTTCTTTTCAAGTAAAATATATCATGTCTTGTTATCTAAGTTATAAAAAACACATAACTATGGATTCTAGAGTTAAACTAAGAACATTATAAAAAAGATATAAATTTCACTTTCAAGTATTAATGTCGACAAAATCGCAACGATATTAACATTAACTTAGTAATATGGTATAGAAGATTCATATTTTAAAAAAACATAAAATTATTTTTAAATTTTCTTATTAAATAGATACTTAATTTAACGTCACTAGAACACAATTTATTTAAGTTAATATCAATTAAGCTTACGGTAACAATAAAAAATAAAATAAATATTAAAAATAAATAATTTTAGTGTTACCTTAATTGGTGTTAATTTTTTTTTAATATTTTATTTATTTAAGTTAATATAGATTGAATTAACACCAAATAATAATATAAGTATTAAAATAAATAAAATTAATACCGCTAACTATACAAAAAATTAAAATAAAAAGTTTGTTGTGAGTCCAAATATTTTGATTCATATACAAAATATAAAATATGTAAACCAATATTTATTTATTTTTAATTTTATTAGATAAAATCTAAAATATTTAAAAAGATAATAATAAAACAATAATAATAAAAGAAAACTAAAACATTAGCGATTTTTTTTCAAATAAATAAAAGTTGACTTTTGATGGTCCTCTCCAAATAGTTTTGGTTAAGTCAATACTACTTCATCATTAATTTTAAAGTTGAATTTAAATTAGTTTAGTGTGCAGACCAAATTTAAACTTGTGTTTCTTATTTTAAAATTTATTTAATTTGGTGTTGATAGATGACGCTAAATAAAATACACTTTTAATATTAATTTAACTTGTGTTAGTGTGGCCTACGCTGATCACAGTAATTTAAAAAGAAAAAATAGTATCGTATAACGTCTTTCTCTTCAATAAAGTTGAACAAAAAAAAAAGTTGTAGTAGAAAAAGAAGATAAATGCAGATGAAATATATATATATATATATATATATATATATATATATATATATATATATATATATATATATATATAAATATATATATA
>Ga0214543_1004937_pt1 | contig 24985 bp, 9 predicted proteins | sample CNSS2metaG_FD_160094 | JGI IMG/M metagenome (GOLD analysis project Ga0214543, IMG submission 160094) | Root nodule microbial communities from cowpea collected in UCLA plant growth center, Los Angeles, California, USA - CNSS2 | ecosystem: Host-associated > Plants > Roots > Nodule | place: USA... | reverse complement strand
TATATATATATATAATCATGACACCGGTGTCGTAACCGGTGTCGCTACTTTAAAAACATGGCACCGGTTACGTAATTGATGTCATACCTCTCTCTCAAAATCACAGCACCGGTGCCAACCATGTACACCGATGCCATCCCAGTCCTTATCACAACCCTGCAACACCTCCAACACGGCACCACCGCACACCACTCACGACACCACCGCAACACCTCTCACGACCACCATCACACCCCAAACAAACTCATCTTCTTTCCCCTCTGCGTTCAACAATGACACACCATAACTCACCTCTCACGGATGACCTTCTGCTTCACAAAACCAAACAACCAAAGAAACACTGGTGCTTGCAGCATTTTAAAATGAGCTGTGGAGAAGAATCTGCTCAAGAATCTTTCAGGTTGGCAGAGGAAGAATATTGGCAGACGAAGTGCTGCGTGGGAACAAAGAAATGAGGGCAATATAGTAAAGTGTTCAGTAATACTCGCTAATCTTCTACATCTATCGTGGATGAAAAAATTATTGAATCCCTCAAATCGGCGCTCGCTTATCCCTTCTAATCAGTGCAATGGAACATGTTTTAAAAATGAATCTACGCTCCCAAATTTGGTTTAACAGTGATATTCACTCAAGAGAACAGACAATAATAACTCAATCTTTTTTTTCTCTTTTAAATTTTAATATAATATAAATCATAATAAATTATAAAATATTATTTTTTATATCTACTATATTAATAATATAATATAAATAATAATAAATTCTAAAAAATATATTTTAACATATTAATAATTAAAGTTTGTATTATTATTTTTATCAAATATAATATTATTCATATAATATATTTTTTTAAGATTTAAGTGTCATTAAATGTTTTATAAGTATTTCTTTTTACTTAGACGATTTTATTTAAGATTTAATTTTTCGTAGTCTACGTATTTATGTAAAGATTTCATTTTCCAAACATTTGAACAATAAGTGTCTCACTTTTTTAACAAATTGTTCAAGAATTTTATTTTGATATCCATGTGGTTGCACCTATGTTGTAATTTTTTGTCACAGTGCATCTCCCACACTCCTCTTAGAACAATCATATCCTTATAGATGCATTATAACTATTTGATCAATCTTCAGTGCAACTTTTCTATACTGACTTGTTTTTCACACTAGATGTACACTTTATGGTTGAACCTTTTGCTCAAATTTCCATATGAGTGTGTCTCTTACATCCATGTGAGTATATTGTATGTTTGTAATTGTAATCAAGCGATGAACCTCTAGTGTAATTTATATGAGTATATTTGTCATACATATAAATGTACTCGCAATATAATTATCTAACCTCTAATGCAATTTTCTATATGGATATGTTTCTCATATCCATGTGAAGGCAACCACAATACTATGATCAAACATCTATCTAATTTTATAAATGAGTATGTCTACTACACTTATGTAATGTAGTTGTAACATTGTTGTAAAACCTCTATAACAATTTTTTTTTTATTAATGCATCTTTTATATATGGTTGTAGACACAATCGTGTTTTTAAACCTTTAGTACAATTTTTTATACAAAATTATCTCTCATACTCTTGTAACGTTTTACATATGTGCTTCTTTTAAACTCATGTGGATCCAATCACATCATTACAGTATAATCTTTAATACAATGCATTGATTTTTTGTGTTATAACACTAAACAAAGTATACAATCTAATTGAATTTCAATCGGCAATTTGTATAAATCTCTTCTTAATTTAATACTAAACAATGACAACTGTATAATTAGTAGTATAATACAAATTTGGTTAAACAATACTACTGGAACAATAACATATGGTATGAACAATAAATTATCTCATGAGTCAAAGTTGATTTGTTGACAAAAATAACACGTAACATAAAAAACAAATATCACATGACATTGCACTAACATCACCGATGTGAATTTGATGAAGATGATTATATTGAGTTATATTAAAACAAAAGACCAAATTAAGAACATTTAAAATAGTGAAAAAAAATTGAAAAAATAACATAATATTAAGATAAAAAAGCCTATATAATCTACAAAAATTTGCAATAATTTTTTCTCTTATCAACACTGGAAATTTGCATTACCTGACTAGAAATATTACCTAACTAGTTAGACAATAAAATGTTTACATTGACCTATTTTGGTTAAACAATAATCTGTATGCACCAACCTATACAATGAGCATTAATCTATCTAAAAACACTAAATAAATAGTTTTATAGCTTTTGAATTAAGCAAATATTAAGCATTAGGTTTCGATATTTATAAAAACACTCAACACTAAATATTATGATTTATTGTGCACGAACAAACATTGAATATTGTGTTTTATTATTTATAAATGATCATTAAACATTGCACTTCAATGTTTATGGACTAATAATAAAATTGTGCTAAAATAGTGTAAAATGTTTTAATCTTAGAAAGAAAAAAAAAAAAACACATGTATTAAAAATTGTATTTTATATACTCAAACTCACAATATTTTACAAAACAATAAAGTATATTCATTGTGGAGAAGGAGAAACCAATTGTATTATCTACTTCCTTAACAAAAGTTAGACAAATATTAATTTTTGGTGCGTATCTGCCTACCCAATCTTGAGTTTAGTTTTTTTTTTTTTTTTTGGGTTTAAATTGCACATGATGTTATTAATGACATTGAATCAATCCCTTTATTGTAACAAGTTTTGGAGAAAATAAAATACAAATGATTTATCCTGGTTATACCATTATGAGCAATACTAAGTTTATTTAATTAAAAGTAAGACAAATTGTGGATTCAATATATAAGTATTTATATATTCTGTTTTGAGTAAAAAAAAACAATTGCACCTTTGAATGATAAATTTTATTCGGTTAATTTTATTTCAACTTCGTTAATGGTTAATATGATTAAAAATGTGTTTGCTCTTCAATAATTGTCATATATGTTTATTAAAGAAAAATTTAAGATTAATATGTTATTTTTAATCTTAAAAGAAATCACTACGAATTTTAAATTTATAAAAAAGAAAAAAGAAATAAAGTGTAAAAAACTCTCTCTGTACTAACATTAATTCATTCTCTCTTAACAAAAACATGTAACAATTACTAAAGATTCCCAAACATGTCTTCAATTACTTCAATCATCAACCGATTTCAAACAAAAATATATGAAATTAAAGTATTTGTTTTAAAATTGTATTTTTTTATTGTTCTAAAAATAAATTATGATAGTATATATTGTACTGAACTGATTATTTACAATATATATATATATATATATATATATATATATATATACCATAAGTATTTATTTTAATTTTATTTTATTTTTTTAAAAATCTAGTTTATTAAAAAACCCAAGTTAATTTAATTGGAGTTGTGAATTTAGAAAATTTACATGTCTGGACAAAAGTTTAAATTTTTATATTTTTTATGAATATTATAATTGTAAATTGACGTTTAATAAAATAGAAAATAAAAAATAATTCGTTATATTTTGTTTAATATTTGATAATAAAGTAAGAAAACAAGTGAAATTTGAAAATCATACGTTGAAATTATTTTTTTTCTTATACTTTGTTTTACATTTTTCTATTTTTTTTAAATGACTTGTTTATGTGTTAATCTTATTTTAAGTATTTTTTAAAATTTGAAATAGATCAAGAAAAATAAAAAGAAAGATTGCAATTTATTTATTACATTTTCAAATAAATGATTTTCCTTCCTAACTTTTATTTTAGATATTATAATATTTGTACATGAATATACAAATTTAATATGTAACATTTAATATTTGTCTTATTCTTATAAAATCTTATAATTCTTTTATAAAATTAGCCTTTTTTCATTATCTGATGTTACAATGACTTATTTCACAAATTTTTGAATTTAATTATTTGAAACAAGACAATAATTAAAATAGAGAATTTTTATCTGATTACAACAATTTTGATTATGTTTTTGAGTAACTTTTTCACATGAACAATTACATGGCAATAGTTTACTGTTTTTTTTTTTGTGATGATTTGAATATACTAATAACATAACATTAGAAGGACAAGTATGACATAACTATATCCATAAAAAAATGAAATAATTAATACATAATTTATCATAGACGTGATGTTATTCATATTTTTTTTTTAATTGTTCTCAATTTTATATCTGACTATTATAAACATTTATTCTATGCCGTATTATGTAGAGAATATAACATGTAAGAGTTAATAGTTCCGCTCCTGGATACATATTAAAAGTACTTGTTTATTTATAATCAATCGATCAAGGGTGTGGCAAACAGTGCGTTTAAAAGGAGGAGAACGAAAACACGGGAATGCTATTCGGCGGCGCGGCTGTGGGCCTCTAGTCTCTTCCACCACCTCCGTTGCTGTTCCGATCACTTCTACGATCTTTTTGTTTCACTCCAATTTCGAAATTCCATTTCAATTACCGTCTTCAATTTCGAATTTCCATTTGAATTACTTTCTTCACTCTTCCCACTAATTCCTCTAAAATCTAATGTTCGTTGAAAAAGTGTAAGCCTTCTCAGTTTTGCTTATTTTATTATAGTTTTTCTTATTCAGTGTTTAGGAAATTTTGACATGCTTTTAGCGAAATTGTTAGGGTTTCTCTATTGTCATGGAATTTTGACATGTTTTATCTGTAATGAACTTTAAACAGGTACTGTTCTTCCTATGTGTTTGTGTCGAATTTCTTTACATAAATGTCAAATAGTTTCAGAAGTGATAATCGTTTTCCCTTAAACGTGGAGGAACTTAGAAACCAGGTAGTGATCCCTTCCTTTTAAACCTATCTACTTCTTGTTGAATTCCTAATTTTATATTACGAGGTCTGAATAGAATGGAGTATTTTTTGTATTTCAATGTTGTAATTTTCAAATATTGATTGGCTTTTCCACGCAGTTTGCGAGTGAAGTTATGCACCATCTCGTTTTCTTTAACCACTATATGTTTGGTCTATGATTTGCAGCACGGAAAAGAGAAGCGCGTTTTACAAAGTTCTCAGTCCCTAAGCATTCAAGCAGTCCAGGTATGTTACGTGGTTGGTAGGTTGTTGAGGCCAGTGTCAAATTTTACTGCACACTCTTCTTGCTGAACTTCAAAGTCAAAATAAAGCATGCTTAAATGTTAACATCACTCAAGTAGACATTAGTTAAAGAGGGAGAGAAAACACTTGGTAAAGGAACAATACAGAATGAAGTCGACCCTTGCATAGATCCGTTTGAACTTAGTTCGGTAAATCTTGCTGTAGTGGTATATGTTGAAATAAAAGAGAGATACATAGGCTGAATTCCTAATGTGTACAGAGCACATAGAGTTATAAATTGGAAAATACAGAGAGAAGGGCCTAAATCCATTACATCTAATACTCCCCTCAAGTTGGTGCATACAAATAGTGCGTATCAAGATTGTTACAAATATAATCAATTCTAAGTCCCTGTAATGATTTAGTAAATGCATCTACTAGTTTATCACTAAAATTAACAAACTCAGTTTTGATTTATGATGTAGATGCAGATACTAGAACAATGTGAGAAGTCATTAGCAGAAGCTCGGGCAGGAGATAAGAAACACATTCAGAGGTTGGAAAAAGAGCTGCTGAACTGTTCTCAAGAAATAGGTAGTTTGTTTTTTTCACTTATTTTTATTTTTGTGACATACATTTTAACTTCCATGGGTAAACAAATTTGGTGACAGAGATCGTTGTCATTGAAAGAGTAGTCCTTCTTTACCCCCTTCTTACATGTCTCTTTTACCTCAAAATTACTTTGTAATAGTTGTTTATATGGAATGCATTTATGAAATGCTGCTTAAAATTTTTGAGGTTTTTAGCACTCTTTCACCGGCCTAATCTGTCTGCACTTTATACAGATTATCTTCAGGATCAACTCAGTGCTAGGAATGCAGAGGTGAACTATCTGGGAGAGCGTGCTCACAGCCTTGAATTGAAATTAGAGGGGATGGAAGTCTTACAAGAGGAGGTTTTCAGCTTGAGGGAAGAGCTGAAACGATTCAGTTCAAAGCAATTTTCCTTGATCCAGGAACTAGGTTATAAAGAAATAGAATTAGAGAAGTCCACTTTGTCCATGGAGAAACTAGAGGACTCGATTTCATCCATAGCGTTAGAGTCTCAATTTGAAGTAGAGAGCATGAAGCTTGACATGATGGCCTTGGAACAGAGTCTTTTTGAGGCCAAGAAAATCCAGGAAGAAACTCTGGATGAAAATAATAAATTGAGTAAATCAATTGAGGAGCTCCAGGTTGCATTGCAGGATGCCCAAAAAATAATTATCTCTTTAAATGAAGAGAATAGAGAACTTAAAGAGAAGCTTGATACTGCCAACAAAACCTCTAAAATTTCTTCTCAAAAGGATGAATACTGGCTCGAAAATAAGGACAGACCACTACTCAAGACTCAATCTTCCTTGAGTGAACAAGGCAACAACTCTACCATAGCGAAGGACACAAGGTACATATTTAGATGTTTGAATAATTATTTTCAAGATGGGACCTTAAGTGTGTTATGTTAGTTGCATATAGTTTTGGAAGGAGGATGAAGATGTTTTCATTGGGATCTGCTGTTATCTTTCGGGCTTGACCTTCAATTGATAGTTTCATACTGGGGACTTATCAGTTAACGTTTTAGTGTTTAAGATTTAGGATCTGAAGAGGGAGAACCAAGCCACTTAAGTATTTCACTATTCAATGTGGAACTTAGGTATTACACATAACCTGATAGGACAAGGAATGTGGGCCCAAGGTTTGGAGGGTGTATTAGAGGAGAAAAAAAAAAAGGTGTCAAGAGTAGTGTGTTGAGGTGGCAAAAGATGTAACAGAATCAACTAAGGAGTGAGAGAGAAAGGGATAAGGAGAATATAAGGGAGTAAATAAGAGACAGTGGGGGGAGGAAGAAAAATCTGTTAAGAGGGATGAATGCTGTATTCCTTAAAGGAGCTTGCTCTGTGTCAGTAGGATCATTAACCCTATTGAATTTCTGATACTTTTTGAGTAATAATACTGAAATTATCCCATCCATATTGTTATTCTCTTAGTTCTTTCTTCGAAATCTTAACATACCCAAGTTCGTATCAATTTGGATTGGATTTTTAAAAATGATTCATACGTTTCCACTAAATTTTCATGCAATGTTTTTCTTAATATTTCCTCAGCACTTCTGAAGTACATGGTCCGCATGTTAGAAGATCTGTAATCTTCTTAGATCCAGCTGCAGATTCAAAATGGGAGATGGAGAGTTCACAACAGATCCAAGAATATGAATGTGTTATCAAGAGGCTTAAGGTATGTTCATCCATCCAAACCTAATCATTGAAGTGGTCTATGTGAATTTGTTAATGACACTAAGTTTCATAACTCCACGCAAATGATTTATTTAGCTATGAGATTTATATGGTATTTTGAACTCCTCTGCTAGGAAGAATTAAGAGAGGAAAAGTCGAGGGCTAAAGAAGAAGCAGAGGACTTAGTTCAGGAAATGGCAGAACTAAGATACCAAATGACTAGTTTGCTGGAGGAAGAATGTAAGCGTCGTGCTTGCATTGAACATGCATCCTTGCAAAGAATTTCCGAGTTAGAGGCTCAGGTATGAATTTACACGTTGAAATCTATATTTTATATATATTTTTCTTTCTCTTGCTAATTCATTAGAGTTCATTGAAAGTGTAACTTGCTTACGTTTTCGTATTTTGTTTTTATTTCAGCTTCAGAGAAAGCATAAAAATTAAAACCCCATATGTGTGTTGCCTGTCTCCTTCCTCAAATGTAGGCTGAGACTGTTCTAATTCGTCCAGATTCAGCAGTTGAGAATGACCTCAAAGGTTTGTATCAATGTATCCCAATCATATAATCATAAATTATGGAATCGTAGATACTTTTATAGAAATAAATTATATATTACTGGTGGGATATCAAGAACATAGTCTTCCTCCCCATCCCCTTAGGTTTGACCTAACTAAGTTCATTCTTCCCTTTAAAACTAGATTGACTTTGACTTATAATCAAAATCTACCATTTTTACACACACTTATGATAGGAAATATACCCTTCAAATATTAGAAGCACTCAGCCATTACAATATTAAGTCATTATAATATTCATTACACTACTAAAAACACTATCAGTCGGAGAGTTAGAAGCACTCAAACCATTACAATATTAATGATGTTTTTTCAATTTATTATTAATAATGCTTTGCATCATTTTGTTTTATAAATATTATGAATATATAAATGTTTTGTAAATAATATGAATATTAAATGTATAAACATAGGGATAAATATGAAAACAAAGAGATAAAATAATGGAGGCAGAAAAAAAAAATTGTGTCATGGTGTTATTGTGTTATTAGGACATTTAGTACGTGGGTGAATGTTCTTGTAAGGAAGGATAAGGAACTATCGTAAAGTTTTTTTACTTTGTGAATGCAAGTACCAAGATAATTGAAATAAATCATAGAGGAAAAATAAATGTTCATGTGCATCCAAAATTAGTGGTGAAAAAAAATTATATTAATTTTTAGTTTGGGGTGGTGGTGTAATGTTGCAATTTTATATTAATTTTTAACTGGAAATGAATTTTAACAACAATTATATTAATGTATAATTTGATGAAATGCGATGACTACACACTTGAAAATAATTTCTTTTAACTTTTAGTTGTTTAGATTTGCTTTAAACTAAATTCATTTGTGTATGAAGAAGGTGAAGAGGCATTGCAACAAAAACTTTAAAGAAAATGTAAATTTATATAATTTTACGATTTTGTATAACAATAATACTATGTTACTATACGACGTTTAAATCTTGATTTTTACTAATTTTATTTCAACCGCTATTTGAACATAAAAGTAGTTTACTAAATACTTTTGTCATTACAAGTATCGAATTCAAAATGCTGGTTGGATGGAAAGTCCAGCCCATAATCATTGTATCTTGCATCTGTATAACCTTTGACCAAACTGACTTGTGTACGTCCTGAAGACAATTTGGTAGTTTTCAGGCATTATAGCCGCATAGTTCACATACTGTGGCCAGAAATCAATTGAGGAATAATTTTATATCTAATTTACGGAGGAAATGAAATAATAGAAAATTTTAATTGTGGAAGAACAGAATAGAATGAAAATGTAGTGATTCTCCCTCCCCTTTGTTTGAATCTTTAAAAATTGAAGTTTACTTCATTTCTGAATCATGAAGTATTGAAGTTTGCTTCTTGGCAGTTTCTACAACATTCATGTAGTGTCAATTTTCCTCTTCCATTTCTGACTCTTTTCAGTGTCTTACTTCAGCGTCTTACAAAATCAAGTCCACTAATTTGATTTTCCATTGTTTCTCAGGGCTTATGGTTAAGGAGAGCGTCCTGGCCAGAAAATTGCTTTATTCTGGACAGCAGCACAGTCCCTCTACCTTCTTGTGAAGTAAGATTTCTTTAAGACGTCTTCTTATGGTTTCTATTGAATCTGAAAGAACCAAAGTAGATAGCATAGAAGAACAGGGAACGACCTGGCAGAAGTGACTAAGGATGCCCGGAGATTTTTACTTTTTTTTTTTTTTTCCTTTTTGCGTTGTTTAGGGGGGCAGGGAGGGGAGAAGATAGGATTGTAGGAATTGTGCGTGATCAACGTATGAATTTAGTTGGCATACAATTTTTTTATCTTGGCATAATTCATTTCAAATTGATAAAAATAAACGATTATGTTTTTAAATAGCAAATGCACGTTAAAAATAAGATGACTTTCAGCATGTTCTGCCAACCTCTTTCCGTAATTTTACTTTCTCTCACAAATGTCAACGGAGTTTTATCAATGAGGAATATTTTCTCCTTCCAAAATATGCACATCTCCAGAAGAGGAAGTTAAAGATAGAAAAATTGGTCCCTCCACGAGTAAACGTTTCACCAAAAGTTATAAAATAATCTCGGATTGATATTCTTAGCTTTGGAATATAAATCTAAAACAGACGGGACACCGTACTTATATATAGAATTATGACATCTGAAAGTTCGGACAGTGCCTAAATATATTAAATTTTCAAGATAGTAGTACACCAACTACCAAATTTTGATCTCAAATTGCATGTCTTTCCTTGAATTCCGAAAATACAATCTTATGTTTCTTAACGTGATAATTACTTTAATTGCTTTAATTATGTAGTTTAAATATTTATAACAATTATTGATGATTAATTATAAATTTTGAAATAATTTAATTTAATTTAAAATAATTTTATTACCTTGATTTTAATTATAATATGTACAGACTGTAATGGTCATAATCAATACAATAATATATTTTTATAAATCAAAAACCAGCCTCCATCTACGAAACACGGACGTTTGCTTTACTTTAATACCTTGGTATAGTTTATAGTTTTTTGCTACAATCCTGACTCTGGTGTATGATCGATTTAGTTTTATTAACTATTTAAGAAGAAAATGCAATTATTTCTGTAAAATGAATCTTCCCAGCAATAGTAAATCCTAGAGATGTAGCAAAAGTTGTATAGAAAAAGGTGTTGTATTTAAATTTAAGAATGAATAATTTTGTGGTGAGATAGAAGGTGAGTATAGGCATTGAGTGATTGAGTAATAGTGAAGAAATTGAGCATACAGATAGTGAAGTGTTATATAATGGAAGAGAATGAGAAGAGAAAAGAAGCGAAAAGGTTGAGATGCATTAGATTACATTACATTACATGGATTAAAAAATGATACAAAGTGAGCGCATAAACATCCCACCCTGGCTTCCTCTATCTGATCTGAGAAGAGAAGAAAAAAGGCAAAGTGAATAATAATGAGGGATGAAAAAAAAAAACACAGAAATAGAAAGTGAGAGAGAGAGTGAAGAAGGGACCTTGGGAAGGAATGAATTGGGCTAAACATCCTTGGCAATGAGGTCACCGTTGATGAGCTCTCTGTAGGCAGCAACGGGCCAGCTGAAGCCCCGGAAGAGCAAGCGAGAGGCGAGAGGAACGTCAATGATGATCTCTTTCATGGTGGGTTTTTTCTCATCCCTGATGGCAATAAGGTAGCTCCGACCCACCCACCCGATCCACCCGGCGATGTACAGGAAGAGGAACCCAGGAGTGATGAACTCGCCCCAGTGCCTCTGATCACCGCTAACGATCAGGTGCGGAAGCCCGTCGGCACCGCACAGAAGCCCCTGCTTCGCGTAGTTGTCGAACCGCCGCTTCGTCTTCTCCACCGACGCCTTTATCGCCAGGGCGGGAGCGCTGTCCGGCTCGTACAGCTTCAGCGACGACTCCAGCTTCTTTATCGACTGCTTCTCGCGCTTCGCGAACTGCTTCGACTCCTTGCACGGGGTCAGACCGGAGATGTCCGCGACGGCGGGGAGCGGCGCCGAGAGCAGGATGGAGGAGAGGGCGAGGGCGGCGGAGAAGGCCTTCAGATCGGAGGATATGTTGTTGTCGGAGTTGTTGGGAGTGGCACTGCAGACAATGGTGGGACGCAGTTTGGCGCCTAGTTTGGGGCGGAGGGCGGCGGGCTTGGATAGATTGGTGGGAATTGTGAGCGACATGGTTGGTTGTGTGAGAAGAGAATGGAGTGAAGGGTTGTAAGAGAAGTAAGAAGGGAAGGTTTTTAGATTCTGATAGAGGCAGATTGGTGGTTGTTAACTAAGGAGATAGTTGTGGATTGTGGATAAGGTGAGGAGAGTGAAGAAGCTGACTTGGATTCTCTTTATTGGTTGTGCCACTCTCTCATCTGTTATCTACTTTGGGTGGGATAAGCGAACGTCATGTGCCCGCCTCATGCCTCATAATACTTTAATTAACACGCACCTCCCTTTCTTACATCTTAGCATTCCTATTCATATTTTCCACGTCAAGTTTCATCTTTAATTCACAGTGGATACTTCCATTTCTACTTTATACCTACACAACATCAATAATTTTTTTTTTAAATATAATATAGTTTAAGAAGAATTAAATAAAAGTGTAAAAGTATTAATTTTTATTAGATATTAGATAGGGATAAAAATTTAATGGTGTTCATATAGAACTTTCCTTCCTAAAATTTGTAGGAGTACTAGTTTAGAATGTTACTCTACTGCATGAACGAAGTGAGATTACATGCAGAAATGCTAATATTGACTTCTGACAGCTTAGAGTTAAAATTAGTTCAAAACTAAATAATTGGCATTTATTATTGCAGACTTCCAAGCATCCGATACTTGCACAAACGCCCCATAGAGCTCGTTATACCTCATAAATGTGTGGTTTAATATATTAAGGAACATGTACATTGAAAATGTGATCATTCGTGTTTATGTTCAGTATTACTTTTAGTCATCAAATAACATGTTAAGTTTTGCTAGTTATACCTTGGCTCACTTGCTGAAGGAAAAGCTTCTTCATATTAAGCGGAATTTTGGGGTGTCTATCCAGCATTACAGCAATAGACTCAATTGTTCATTGTCCGAATTCTGTGCAATAACTACGGGATTCGGCCAAGTACAATTGTATCGATTCTAAACTCCACCAAACCTGTTTATCACATAATGGAACCTGAAATTCAAAATTTGGAACAGAACTCCAAAGTTCCAAATTTTCTAAGTCATAATGTAGGCTTTTACATATATCATAGTATATTGCACCAAAGGCATAACATATTTTTCTTAACTCAACTCAGAAAAATAATCAGAACTATTTGCGTATCCTCCTGTATAATTAAGGCCAAAACAAAAATCGTACATATGGTTGCCGTACTTTTGATTTTAAAAACAAAAAGCCACAAAACTTTTTCACCAATAACAAAATAATGATTATTGGTAAACCTTATGAATAAAAATAGCAAATAAACTTCCTGAGCACATTCTTGCTTGTGTAAAAAGATTCAACAGCCATGTGCGACAGCATCCTCATAGAACCTCAAAAGCTTTAAAAAGGACGAACAGCAGACACACGCACGAGTGACAAGCCAGTACTTCTAACTGTTAACTTACCTACAAGAGATACATAGGAAAACAAAGTCAACACTTACAAAAACACATAAGCCACAGCATCTGGACACACGCATTTAAAGTGAGAATAAACACAAATTATGCCTTCATTTCATCGCATTTTTTGAAATTCAAAGTTTGTAATCATCCCTATCCTAGTCAACCATATAACGTGAGCACTGGGCACACTACAAGTCAATTACAAGATTCGAATATATTTTTACTGAACCAATACATGTTAACGAGGTCTGCGAGCCAAGACCAGCATATAAAAAAAATAAGTTTTATTTATCAGATAGAAAACTATTTTTCTTTCCAGGAAAGATACAACACTCAAACAATAATACATCTAAAACAAAACATGTGAAACCATCATAAACATAGGATTCAGGCTAATGCAATCGAAATTATCAATTTAAATCATGATTGATAATTCGATACCCCTGAAACACATTTCAAAATAAAGTGAAGGAACTTGACACAAGTTGAAACAATTCAAGCCACCGAGAAATGTCTAAACTTACTAAAAAGCCAATCCCTCCATAAAAGTCAAATTTGTTGGAGTTTGATAGCTTTGAATATTAATATATACACAATAATTGTGTATATTTAATAAATACAACATTTAATAAATCCCACTGTACTACCATAATGTCTTTTTTCTGTAACTCTATCTGTCATATCCCTGTACTGTGATATCTGCTTCTACGGTATTGGGGCATATCATCACAGTACCTGTGGCCTCATCTGATGATATTGATCTACTTTCACCTTTTAACTGAAGGTTTCATATAATGTAAACATACATGTAGGAACCAATGCATTCCATTTTTGTATAAAGTCATAAGCCAATTGAAAATTTGAAGACTTACAGAAGATGAATGGAAGAAGGACCAGACACAGCAGCAGCCCTCTGTGCCCGATGTGCTTCAAATCTATAAAGCTCCTTTGTTTCTTTTTTAGTGCGACGTGCCTCGCGACGTTCCTCCTTCACAGCAGCCTACAAAACAACACAACCAACCATTCCTGTCAATGTAAATGGCAATAACAACAATAGTGTATAAAAGGAAAACATAAACATAGGTACCATAGAATCAAGTTGGCAATATAGATACCTTCCGTTCTTTCTTCTCCTCCTTTGTCTCAAGGCCATGTTGTTTTCTCTTGTTCTGTTCAGTTTTTGGAATGCTCTGGCCTTTAGACTTTTCAGTGGAATCTTTCCTACCGCCAGGAAGGAAGTCTACAGGAAGTTTCTCTTTTCCTCTAAGGGATATTATTTGATTAGAGGAACCCAAGACTGCAGACACAGTTTGAGCCAATTTCTTTTTCCTAGAGACTCCAGGTGCTTCAATCTTTGCAGGGTGATTATCTAAATTAGAGTACGTTGAAACAATAGTCTCACAATCCCAAACTTCTGATTCATCACTACTTTCTTGTACAAGTACAACATCCTTGTTCTCATCTTCAACTTCATACCCCTCAGCATATTCCTTGCAACGACGGATCACATCAGCAGCAGAATCGTCTTGTTCCTCATGTGGGGCCTCTTTATTCTTCAATAAATCTGCAGGAACCTTATACTTGTCATCATCAAGTTCTAGATCATCCATCCCATGGTTCTTAAGAGAGTGTTTGAGCTTCAAAGCAAGGGACTCATCTTCATCGGCGTGATAATTTTCATAGTAATCACCATCATCTTCATCATTATCAGTTCCATATTCTTGACGTTCAAGCTATGTGACAGAAATAAACAGAGAATGAGAAACATAGGTTAAAAGACATAATACTTGCAATTGTAGCAAAGGCAAAATCTGGTAAATGCACCTCAGATACCAGAAACAGAGAGGCTCGACATGCCTCATTAAATACTATAACTCCTAAAGGGAAAACAACGGCAAACCGAAATATTGACACACAGAACAAAATGTTATGTATAGCAAAACTCACCAAATCAAATTGCTCATCCAGCAAACGACGAGCTCTTGGCTTCTCACCAACACAGTCCACCCCTGGTACACCATCTGTTACCCCATGAAAAGGTCCAGAATCGTCTGTATCTCTGGAATGGGTAGAGACTTGCAGTACATGTGCACTGTTTGGGTTTCTATTTACCAGAGATTCCTCAGAAAAACTCGTTTTATTACAAATATGATTTTTTTCTTCATCTTCATCTTCTAGGAGATTTGCCTGAACAACAAAGTCTTCTTCCAAATCCTCAATATCAGATCCCAACCGTGACACATCACTGTCATCAAGCAATGCAGCCACTTCAGGATCAACCGCCTTCTGCACCCTTACGCTGGTAGTCTTGGATGCAACACTGTACAAAGAATTCTCCTCGGGCTCTCCATGGGACTCAGAAATTTGCAATTTCGAAGCATCATATGCCTACACTCACCAGCAAAAAAGAAAAACGCAACCAATCAGTTTCCACTTCAACAAACAACCTAGTAATCCATCCCTTCAATTGAAACTCATATTAACATCATAGACCTCAATTTAAATTGTAAACGAAACAAAAATCACTAAGGCCGCGTTTGAGTTTGCAAAATGCCAAACGCATCCATAACTTCATGCGCACAACTACAAATAGAATTATAACTTTGGGTGGGAATGTTCGTTTGATGACATCTTTGATTATTCCAGGGAATGTGGAGACGAGAAAAAATAGTCCTACATTTGTTATCAAAGAAGTACACCTTCACAATTTGAACCGTTTCTATAATGAGAAAGGGTGAGTATCGTGTTAAACAGGAATGTAACTGGGCCTGTTCCTGCTAGGTTATCTTTCTTCCATTAATTTATTTGCGAATTTTCAACTTTTTTTTCTAAAATTATTAAATATTCAAACCTAGCATGTTTACGGGAATACATCACTGGGTATAATATTCCTTGGAGCCAAAAATCACACCCTAAAACAAACACTTCCTTTCTTATTTGCACCTATCCTATGAACCGAGAACGAAAATCAAAGACACAAACCAGTGTAAGAGTCACCAAATTTCAGATATAAAAAAAACGAGAAAGGTGGGAGCACCTTAATATCACGAGGGAGGTGCTGAAGCTTGAACTTGGGGTTGTGAAAGAAAGCAGCACCGGCGCCGGTATTCTTGATTTCTCTCAAGTGACTCAAGTAGTTATAGCCATCATCCGGAAACCCTAGCTCCAGAATCTCCTTCCTGACGTCCTCTGGCAACGGGCCACCGTTAACTCCGTCGTAGTCGTCGTAGTCATCGGTAGCATCGTCGAAGCCGGCGTCTTCAGCGTCGGGGAAGGAAACGGGGTTGTTGTCGACGCGGACAAAGACGCGGTCGGATTGGGAAAAAGAAGGGTCGGAGGAGTCGCGAGCGATGAGCTGGAAAGTGGCAGAGTTCTTCTTGTCGATGAACTTCTTCTTCCTCCCTCCCATTCTGCCTTCCAAGTGTTCGACGAAAGGAAAGACAGTAACAATTACAAGGTGCGTCAGAGTTTCGGTAACGGTTGGGCGGCAGTGTTTGTTGTGTTTCGAAAAGTGCTGCTCTCAAGCTTTAGGTGTTAAATTTGCGATTTGGAACAGTGGTGGGTACTACCAGAAGAAGAACGGAAACCCTAAGCTTTGGGATTTTTTTATAAGAAAATAACAAATCATTAGTTTTTATTTGATCTAAGTGAAAATTAAAAAAAAATACAATACCTCCTCTTCTCTTCCAAGAAAGTGGAATAATATTAATATTTCCGTAGTTTAAAAAAAATTATTTTATATTTTTTATAAAGATAATAATATTTTTCTTTAACGTTGTATAAATATTTATTTTCCTTTTATTTTTATTAAATAATGTTTATTTTATTATTTTTTAATAACTTGATATTCATTTTCCTTACTTTATTTAAAATGATTTATCGATAAAAACTTTAATTTTTAAAACGAATTGTCGAAATATAAAAAGTAAAGCTTTTTTATTAAAAAATTAAAATATAATAAACAAATCATTCATTTTTATTTATATTTTTTAATCTACTTTTCAACATAGAATAGTTTATACATACATAATTGATTTTAAAATACATGTGGAGAAAATTACGAACATTTATATAAAATTTAAAAATTATTCGTCAAATGTGTTATGTTGCTTTTCATTTATATATAATCATGATTTTTTTAAATATTATTTTTGTTAGAATACCTTCGGAAATAAAAAAGTTTTAAACAAATAAAATGGTTTAACGAATTCAATCATAAATTTAAGTGGAAAGGGATAATTTAAGTATTTCATTCAAATCAAATCTATTAAATTTCGATCGTTGATTATTCTATGTCAAATAAATACATTTTAGATTATGTGTACGTTTATTACATCATATTCGTTATTTTTTTAAGGTTAAATATATACTTTTCTCTTACTCTTAGTGAAAATTTAAATTAGTTTATTTTTAAAATTTTATTCAATTTAACTTCCAAAATTTAGAATCGTATGGATTTAATCATTTCAACTAAATTTTATTAAGTTTATTTATTTAACGTTTTAAACACATCTCACTATATCATTTGAGTTGTTTACATCGTATGACATACTATTGTTTCAATGTTAGTCAATAAACTATCATGAAACACATCTGAAACGTCAAATAAATAAGGGTTAAATATGTTTTTGGTCCCTTAAGTTTCAGCGAAATTTGGAATTAATCCTTCATCAAAACTTTTGACCAATTTAGTCTTTCATCTTTCAAAATGCGTGAATTTAGTTCTTTTAACCAAATTTTGTTAAGTTTATATGAGGTTTCAAGCGCATTTCATGGTAGTATTTAAATTATTTACATTGTTTGACACATTATTGCTTCAATGTTAACTTAAATACTATCATGAAATGTGCTTGAAACGTCATATAAACTTAACAAAATTTGGTTAAAAGGACTAAATTCATGCATTTTAAAAGATGAAGGACTAAATTGGTATAAAATTTTGATGAGAGACTAATTCCAAAATTCACTGAAACTTGAGGGACCAAAAACATATTTAACCCAATAAATAAACTTAACCAAATTTGGTTAAAATGACTAATTTCATGCAGTTTTAAAGTTAGAGATTAATTAGGAACAAAACTTTGAAGAGAGACTAATTTCAATTTTCACGGAAAGTTAAGGGACCAAAAACATATTTGACCATATTTTTTTATAACTATTTTTGTTTTCTAGATTAACGATATTTGCTTTTTGTAAAAAAAAATATTCAATAATATCTTAATTTATTATTCTCAATAATTATTAATCGTTACTAAATTAAAGCATATTTAGGAAAATGAAGAAACATGTATAAATGGTGAGAGATAAAAACTCTATTAATTCTTTTGTCTAAATTAAACTCGTTCTTTATATTAAACTTCTCTCATTTTATATTTGTCAATGCACTTGTTTTTTTTTAAAAGGTATATTGTTCGTATAATACTCACTTTGGGGCTAGTGTGTCAAATAGGTACCCGGTTTAAAAATAGTGTCAATTGCATCCCAACTTTTGAAAAAGTGCTTCAATTAGGTCAATTTTAAACGGAGTTGACTAACATCGTTAGTCAACGTGCCATGTGTCAGTTTGTGACTTTTTGATTTTTTTAAATTTTTTTAATTTTTTTTAATTTTTTTTTTAAATTTTTTTAAATTTTTTTTGAAAAAAAAATGCCACGTGTCAAGTCCTTGTGTGTGACACGTGGCATTGTCAGTCAGATGTCATTGTGTTGATCTCGATTTAGTCCTCATATATGTCTTTTTTTTCAATCTAGGTTTAATTCATCTTTTGGTCCTCTAATTATGATGTGGGGTTCATTTTGGTCCTCTAATTTTTTTGAGGTTCAATTTAGTCCTTCAGTTTTTGAAAGAGGTTCAATTTAGTCCTCGACGTTAACATCGTTAAAAAAATTAACGACAAATTGTTTTAATGTGATAGTGTGCCATCTATTCATTAGGTGGCAGTGTATTGAGATTGGGTGATGTGGACTTGAGTTAAAAAAATTAACTTTGTTTTGAAAGGGGTAAATCTATTAGGGTTAGGGTTCTTTGAAAATAGGGAATTGAAGATCAAATTGGGGGGTTTGGTGGAGAAGCATAATCAATCCCGGAAAAACCAAACGAAGAAGAAGGATTCGAAGGTGAAGTGTTCATTGTCGTCTTGGCTGTGGATTTGAAGAGGAAGTGTTTGCTGCCCACAGTTGTAATATGGTGCTCCATTGTGAGAGGAAAAGCCACCACCGTGAGAGGAAAAGCCACCACCATGACTAGATGAGCTTGGATTTTGCATTATCCGTGAAGTACACTACGAAGAAGAAGAAGAGTGTCCCCTCGACATTGTACACCAAATGTTGAAGAACTCCTGCACAAAGAAGATGAATTGTGAAATTAGGGTTGACCAATTCTCCCTCCAGCTATCAAAAAACCTGCCACGTTTTTGTTCCAAAGTGACACAGCTGCACTATTCTGACGCCGTTTAACCAAAGATAACGGAAGGGACCAAATTAAATTGTTTTAAAAAACTGGAGGACTAAATTGAACCTCACAAAAATTAAGGGACCAAAATGAACCATACATCTTAATTAGAGGACCACCAAAATATGAATTAAGTCTTTCAATTTATTACCTAAGTATGTTAATCTGATTCAATTTTATCCCAAATTTTTTTAAAAATTAAAATATTTTTGTAATCCATTTTTTATAAGATTAAAAATAATTAAGTATAAATATTTTTACAAAATTAAGTACTAATATTTATATTTTTCCTCTTAATTTCAGACCAAATTTATTATTTGTATAAATGTTATACTAATTTTTTTCATTAAAAACGACTTTTTAACATATTACTTTATTAATTACTTTTTTATTAAGTACTCATGTTTTGTTAATTTTTTTTTTTCAAAATAGAACAATATTGTCTCTTACTAATTTTAAACCAAAATTTCTATTGGTATGAATGTTATACTAATTTTTTTTATTAAAAATGACTTTAGCACTAAATTTTAATATAAATATCAAATACTTCATTTTTGTAAAACTTTTATAATTAATTACTTTTAATTTTATAAAAAATGAATTTTAATTATTAAAAAATATTAGGTCAAAATTGAATCAGATACATATAAGTAGGTACTAAATTGAAACACAAAACATATATGGGGACTAAATTGAAATCAACAATGACATCTCATAATGATACTGACACGTGGCATTGCAATGCCACGTGCACTGACAATGCCACATGTCACACACATGGACTTGACATGTTGACACGTGGCATTTTTATTTTTTTTTCAAAAACATTTTAAAAAAATAAAAAGAAATTAAAAAAATTAAAAAAATCACAGACTGACACGTGGCACATTGGCTAACGGCGTTAGTCAATTCTGTTTGAAAAGGACCTGATTGAAGTACTTTTTTCAAAAGTTGGGATGCAATTGACATTTTTTTTAAACTGGGTACCTATTTGACACACTAGCCCCAAACTGGGTACTATATGAGTAATTATATATTTTTTAAATCATCTATATTTTTTTCATCCTAGTATATTTTCATCTTTGTCATTAAATTGAATCTCACTTATTCGTTGTGTATTTAAAGTATAATCTATGGAATTTTAAATCATACCTATTGTGAATTATTATAAATTGCATATTGTTTTAGAAATTTAAGGGTAATCTATAAAATCTACATCGAGTAAAAGTAAAAAATTAAGTGATTTATAAGAAAAATAATATATACAAATGTAAATTTTTAAGGTTTTGTATCAAACTTCTTATATAGGCAGGCAATTCATACATGATCAATTTCCCCCTAATTTATCTTAATAAAACAATTCCAACATATTGAAGATATTATTATTTTCTACACTGCTTTATTTAAGTCTTTAATGATTGTTTGACTATGACCTTGATATAAAAAAAAAAAAAACTATAACTCAAATTTTAACATAGTTTGTAATTACGATTTTTTATTTTAATGGATTGTCTTTTATTGTCAAGTTAATTAAATTGAAAGTTTTTTCACCACTAATATATTTTGTGATATAGTCAATTTTAAGAATATACAAATGATGTATGATTAACTCTCAATGTAATATTTTTATAACTTCTCATGTCTCACGTGTAAAAAAATTTGCTTCCTTCTTTCATCTAAAATCTTACCTTATTTTCATATTATTTAAAATTATGCAAGTGACTTTCCAGATAAATATTTAAAAACTCTAAATTATTCAATTATTATATTATTGGATAAAAATATTTACTTCCTTTTTTCATCTAAATCTTACCTTATTTTCATATTATTTAAAATAATGCAAGTGACTTTCCTGATAAATATTTCAAAACTCTAAATTATTCAATTATTATATTATTATAATATTGGGTTAAAGATTATTAGATCAGTTTTCATTTCTTATTTATCTTACTATGATTTTTTTTTAACATTTAATATTTTTTATTTCTTTAAGGTGTTGTTTGAATGCTTAAGATAGGTTAATTGAGTTCAATTTAATTCATATTTAATATAGTAATTTACGTAATATATATATATATATATATATATATATATATATATATATATATATATTATATATATATATATATTTCACATTGCTATTCAATTATATGATTTTTTAGATGATTTCCAAAATTGTTGACATAGTTTTCTAATAATGACTTATTCAAAAGTTTATTTTTATGTTATTTATCAATGGATTATTATGTAAATGAGTTATTAAGATTTTTTGTGTGTCTAAATTACTTAAACGAATGTGTACGTGAATTGACAAACTTATGTACTGTAAACAATTTACTCACAGAGATATTTATTTATCTATGAATTAACTACCTATAAATTATTTTAACACCACATTAGCAATGGTTTCCATATGTCAATTTCTTCCTTCAACAATTATCATGATTTATGATCATCTTCTCTATCGTTAATGACATTTTTTCTTATAATGAAATAAAATAAACAACAATGATGAATAACAAATTATATACATAGATTTAAATTGAACTCGTTTAAATAATCAAATACTTAATAAAGAAGAAAACAAAAATACTATGATGTTGTGTTTGTCAAGAGAGGCTATCTTGACAGTTTCGAAATAATTTCACAAAGATTTCAAAAATAATGATGCAAGTGGACACACATAAGAAATTAACAATATAATAATTTATTATGTGAGTTTTCGTTTATCATAATGTCATATTAAAACAAAATTGTCATTGACATGATTGTTTTTGTCTTTGATAATTGCTCATTGTTTATATAAATATTTGACATGCGCACAAAAAGCATGACATTATTGTTGAATTGGAGATAAAATGTCGACGAAAGAGACATGCAGGTGATTAGGTATACGAACGGGTTTCATGAAGAGAATTTCAAAATACTCAAATATGGATCCTTACCCGATATAACGAGCACATTATTGATTCTATGTTAGTAATTTTGGGTCATGCATATATATGACACATAACTAAATGTGTTAGGGTTATTATTTATAAAGTTAAATAATAAAGTGATCTGACTAAATTAAATATTTGGCTAAAGACATATGTCATGAAAATAAATATTGTGTAGAGACCAGTTAATAATTTTTAATTTGATGAGGGGCCAAATTATAAATACTAAAACTTACTAAAACTTAAGTAATTCAGATTATAAATGGTCGTGGTCCCCTTCTGAGAGCGCACAGAGAGTCATAACGTACTTTTCCTGTTCCTTTCTTCTTATCCCCATCAAGAGAGAAAATCAAAGGGAAATCAAGGTGCTCTACAGGAGGAAGATCACTGCTCATATAGGAGTGCTCTAATATTATCCTTATAGCCAATTCAGGTACGCTTCCGTTTACTATTTACAACATGATTATCAATATGGCTATGAGATATTGTTTATGAGTTTATGATTGATTATTACAATATATTAGGATCATATTCTGCGTTTATGCTGACATGTGGTTTCAGAGTCACTCATACTTGATTCATGTTTGTCTTTGGTTAATTTAATTAATTTCTATTCAGAACCCTAAATCCCTAATTCTGAAACACGCTTAATCCCAATTTTGTTTTTGGGAGAAAAACCCCAAATTGAAAATCCTAGGATTTCTTAAAACCCTAATTGAAGTAAATTTATTTTAATTAATTAATTTTGAATTTTGGGTTCAAGACATTTGAACATAAGGATTTATATTTTAGAATATAAATAATTTTATTTATTTTATATATTTTTTTTGGTTGTTTAATATATAAAATAAATATATTTGGTTTTGGAATAAATATATAATCAAATTTTGGTTTTGTTTAATATTTTAAATGAATTAATTGAATCAAGAAGTCACCAAAGTGACCTCTCTTGAGTAGATAGTTCGTGAAAAAAAAATGTTAAATGTTGGTGTTTATGTATGTTCATGCGAGTATTGATTGGCCCAAAGGAAGATTAATATTTGGCCGGATTGCATACACACTTGTGATGATAAACATGTGATAATTATAAGGATTTACTTTGTCGATGATAAATTAATCCAAAGATTAGTTTGTTGTTGGACGTGCTTTATTATCAATGTTTGATCATTACAACCAGATACCTCTAGCAGTTAATATTACTGTCCAGTTAATATTAATGGTGCATTGGGTGTTTTGGGATGGGTTAAACCATTATTTGAATATTTTTATAATGATTTATTTTATTATGTGAGCATAATAAGTTATTCCTCTAGTTTTATATATATAGCTTCAGTTGCTTCTGTATCTGCCAATGTGAATTATGTTCTGATCCTCAATGGAACAAATTTTAAGGACTGGAAGGAGAATATTGAAATTATTCTTGGCTGCATGGATCTGGATCTTGCGTTAAGGACTGAGGAACCCCCTACTCCTACGGTGGAGAGTACTCTTGAAGAGAGGAGGGATCATGAGAAGTGGGATCGCTCAAACCGCATGAGCATAATGATCATTAGGCGCGGCATCCCATAGGTGTTTAAGGGCACTATTTCTGAAGACGTTACTACTGCCAAAGAATTCCTTGCTGAAATTGAGAAGCGCTTTGCAAAAAGCGATAAGGCGGAGGCAAGTACTCTTCTTCAGAACTTGATCTCCATGAAATATCAAGGCAAAAGAAATATCAGGGAATATATTATGAGCATGCCTAATATTGTCTTCAAACTCAAGGCACTAAAGCTTGAAATCTCAAAAGACTTACTCATTCATTTGGTGTTGATTTCTCTTCCTGCACAGTTTAATCAGTTTAAAGTATCTTATAACTGTCAAAAGGATAAATGGTCTCTTAATGAGCTCATTTCATATTGTGTGCAAGAAGAGGAAAGACAAAAGCAAGACAAGACAGAAAGTGCTCATTTTGCAAGCACCTCAAAGGCTAAGGGCAAAAGAAAGAGATCGGAGGATCCCAAGAAGGAAACTGCTAAGGGTCTAGAACAAAAGAAACAATCTCAGGAAAGCAAATGTTTCTTTTGCAGTAAGACTGGACACGTAAAGAAGCAATGTGCCAAATATCATGCTTGGCGTGCAAAGAAAGGTATGTTTCTTACTTTGGTCTGTTCTAAGGTCAATTTAGCGTCAGTACCTAGTAACACTTGGCCGTTAGACTCAGGTGCAACTACTAACATCAGTGTTTCTATGAAGGGTTGCCTAAACTACCAGAAGCCAATTGATTCTGAAAGATGGATATATGTTGGAGATGGCAAATCGGTGGAGGTGGAGGCTATTGGGCATTTTAGATTATTATTATGTACTGGTTTTTATTTGGATTTGAAAGACACTTTTGTTGTGCCGTCATTTAGACGGAACTTAATTTCAGTTTCTTATTTGGACAAATTCGGTTATTCTTGTTCATTTGGAAACAATGAATTTAGTTTGTCTTTTAATTCAAATATTGTTGGAACTGGTTCACTTTTGGCTTATGATAATCTATATTTGCTTGATATTGTGACCACCTATAATGAAACCCTCAATACAGAATCTCA
>Ga0214543_1004933_pt1 | contig 24994 bp, 15 predicted proteins | sample CNSS2metaG_FD_160094 | JGI IMG/M metagenome (GOLD analysis project Ga0214543, IMG submission 160094) | Root nodule microbial communities from cowpea collected in UCLA plant growth center, Los Angeles, California, USA - CNSS2 | ecosystem: Host-associated > Plants > Roots > Nodule | place: USA... | reverse complement strand
CTATTTCCTAAACTTCAAGTGGTACGAATTTGAGGACAAATTCTCTTCAAGAAGGAGGGAATGATAGAGGACTATCCCAAGATTCCATACAAGAAGAACTTGAAGATGAACTTTTGGGTTTTCTTTTTGAAATTAGTTATGTTTTATGTTTTTGGGTTTTGAGCTTTCTTTTATAATTAGTTTATACTTTTATGTTTTGGGCTTGGGCCTTCTTGTAGGTTTTGCAGGTTTGCTTAAACTTATGTGCCTATAAATAAAGGTACTAAAAATTGATGTACACACTTTGAGTCATATATTGAATTTGATTTCATTAAAGAGAGGGTTCTCTTTGCTCTTGGCTTAGGCCTCTGGTTCTTATCAAAGATTAACATCTTTGTGGCGAATCTTCATTTGACTGATCAATCTGCTAGATTGTGGCGTCCTCCATCTCTGTCTTATTCCGCGTTCTTCTCTGATTTATTCGTGTCGTGCCTATTGAGGATTCAAATTCAGAAATGATCATACTCTTTCCTGGATAGGATCGTATCATACCCTCTCATTTTGCACTTCATCAATGGCGTCATCTTTCTCTCGACCTAAATTGCGGATGAAGCGCACAGCCACCAACCCAACGTTCCGTTCTACGAACATTGATTGATAGATTAACGATGAAGAAATGCAAGTGATGAGCTGATAAAATATATGTGTATTCATGCATTAGTTTAGGCCATTTTTATTCATTTGTTCATTATTCGACTAATTTCATCATGCATTATCTTGTTTTGGATCATAATTTTGGTTTGTGCATTGTTTGTGTAAACAAGTGGCGAGAAATCTAAATATGACATGGAATGACAAGGATTTAAAGGAAAAAGAAAATAAAAGAAAGAGAAAGAGAAAGAGGGGGAAACATTTAGAGGAGAGAGAAATCCACCTCAACAAAGGGAGAGAATGTGGAAAAGATATAAGAGGGGAGGATCATTCACAAAAAGTTTCTTCTTCATCTTCGTCATTCTCTTCTTCCATTAGTTTTAGTTTTTTTTTCATTATGCAGAACTAATTTTATTTTTGTTGGAGGATTGATGTAAGACTCTAGATTTTAGTTTCTACTCTTTACAATTGATGTTTTGTTAATGTTATTTATCCCAGTGTTCTGTTTATGGTTTTATAGTTTATTCTATGAGCAATTTCACAATTGGGAAATTGGAGATTATTTACGATTATAAATAAGACAGGTTAGGTTATGTCATAATTGGGAAATTGGACATATCTAATTAGTTTGCAATAGAGATGATTATTTATTTTTCATGATTCTATTGAATTTTTGTAAACTGACCTAAGGAATTGGGGGTTTGAGTTCAATGAATAGATTTTACCTACTAAGGGATTAGGGGTAAAACAACTTTGAGTAAACTCAAGTGGATGGTTACATCGCTTGCATCAATTGAAAAGGAGTAGAATTCTATAGGAAATGGTACGAAATCAATCCTCTGATAGTTCTTATATTAATTGAAGTTTTTGTTATAATTTTATGCTTGCAAATCTATTAAATCTCATTTGCTCAAAATTACGTAAATTAAGAGTCTAGTATTCAATGAGTCAATTCCAAAGGAAGATATTTTATTACTACATTAATGATTGGTTCACTTGTCAAACGTTTATCAGCAAGCAAACTTTCTTAAGAATTGGAGAGTTCACAACCTCGCCAATCCCAAGTATATAGATATCCCCTTCTTCCATGAAAATGGGTGGGTTTCTCTTCCAAGAACAATTCTCTATTAAGGTCTGAAGCAATTCGTGCAAATGAGAGGTACCTATTATCCTGATTTAGTCAAGGGTTTTATTACAAATGCACAGTTGGAAAATGAAAGCATTATGTTATGAGTGAAAGGGATAAATATTGCTCTAAACAATTCAGTTTGGATATCTGTCGTAGGATTCAAGCTAAGGGGAGCAAATCCTATTTTGGACCTCAAAATGTAAACAAGCTTACAACCTACAAAGTTGGTGATATAAAACATGATGATCGTGTGATGGCATTCATAATAGGATGGATCTTATCTCTAAAGACAAGAAATCATGCTCAACTAACTACTAAGGATATCTTTCTAATTTTTGTCCATGATACAGACCAATTGGGCAGAACTTGTCCATGATACTATTCTAAAGGCCACCAGATTACCCATGTACCCACTGCCATATGGGCTGTTCTTGTCCAAAGTATTTGAATACTACAAATTGGACTTTGTAGAAGAAAACTCCATTGTCCTAAACCACAACAAGTTAATTGAAGTCAACGCTCTCCACTATATGAGTATATTTCAGTTTGACAATGGGTGGGCTTTCAAAGATGAACCCCCTAAGGTTGAGGAATATATTCCACCACCAATCTCCACTGATACATCAACATGACAACCAATGTTTGGTGTCAAACTGAAAACCCCTTTTGAGTGTGGTGTTATGAAGTATATGGTTGTTCTCTCACGCTCTGTCAAGTAGTTGGATGTAAAGGTCACTAAGTTGCTCACATATCACAACATTGATGATGAGGATGCTGAAGTTGATCCAGATAATGTCACCAATGACACTGACCATGTTGATATTGATCAAGATGAGGCAACCAACAAAGACGACACACCTGATGAAGAGGCTGATGATATTGACACTACTACAACTGCCACAAATGATGATGAAGATTCCACACAAGATGAAATGTTTGATTGAATGTGGTTCCACTATTTCTCTGCTTTTGTTGTTGGTTGATGCCCATTTTGGCCTTATGTGGTTTTATTCTGAACATCTCTACTCTAATTTAGTCTTACATATGCTTTCTGGTTTGCATACTTGTTTTGCATACTTTCTTTTTCTTGAAAAATCATATGTGAACTTATAATTGCCAAATCGATCCTTATTTTGATAATGCCCAAAAGGAGGAAGAAATATGTGTATGAATGGAAGTATGTGTGTGAATGGAAGTATGTGTATGCATTGTTGCATAATGTTACTCTTTGTTTATGTGATGTTGCATAATGTTAATGGAAGTATGTGTATGCATTGTTGCATAATGTTACTCTTTGTGTATGCACTGCTGCAAAGAGTGTGTGTGTGTGTGTGTGTGTGTGTGTGAATGCATAATGGTACTCTATGTGTATGCAGAATACTGGTGTTGTGTGTGTATGCATAATATTGAGTGCATGGTTGAGTATACTAATTTGATATGTTGATGTTTACAAAAGCAAACACTGAAATAGTATATTATGCTGAAGTTTTTTTAGCCATCATAAAAAAAGGGGGAGATTATTGTTACTTTTAAAAGAAATTAAACTGTTATTTTTTATGATGTCCACATGAAAATAATTGCTTAGAGTAAAGTATATCTTAACAGGATATAGATATGTACCTAGACATGTTGTTTAACCAAGCTAAAGGTGTTAAAGTTGTCATACTAATTGATTAGGATGTTAATCTAATCAATTAGACTAAGTTTGGAAAGCAACAATTAGTTATGTTATCATATTATTTGATTAGGCTATTAATCTAATCAATTAGGTTAAATACGTGAAGTGACCACTAGCTCTGCAAGCATAGTAATTGATTAGGATACTAATATAATCAATTAAATACACCAGAAAATAGTCTGTTCTAACATCATATTTGCATCAACTTTCATTTACATTTTTTAGACTCCAAAGATTAGGGAAAGCATTCTAATAGAGTTCTTGGAGAGAATCTACATGAGTTCTTTAGTGTTCCTCCATTTTTCACTAAGACTTCAAGAAGATTGGATGCTTGTGATGGCAACCTATGCATAAACTCAGGTGTACTTGTTCCATGATTTTCTACAATTGAATTTCTAAATTTTGTCATTGAATTTGTGTTGTTTTGTCATTATGTTAGTGATATGAGTTGGTAATTGCGTGTAGCATTACCTAGTTAAGTTTTTTGAAGGGTTTTTTCAAGGTTTTGTATATCTTATGTGTAAGGGTTACATAAGAGGATCTTGTAATTCTAAACCTTTGATGTTTTAGTGGAATTTCTAGCTAGAATGGCTAAAGACTAGATGTAGATTCAATTGAATCGAACCAGTATAAATCTTGTTGCATCTTGTGCTCTTCTTTCATCATCTTTCCACATTTTGTTGTATAAAGGTTTAAAACAATGCATTATTGCACACACAATGTCAATTGATTAAAGACTCTTTAAAATTTGTTTTAAAGTGTAAGGAATTGCAAAAGATTTACAAAACCAATTCACCTCCCTTAGAATTATTATCGTCAATAACTACTTCTCTTTCTCTATTGTTGTTGTCACCTATATTTATATTGTTATTATTTTGTTCCTTCAAAGAGCATCCACCTATATTTTCCAATTCATAATTTTAAAGTGTAAGGAATTGCAAAAGATTTACAAAACCAATTCACCTCCCTTAGAATTATTATCGTCAATAACTACTTCTCTTTCTCTATTGTTGTTGTCACCTATATTTATATTGTTATTATTTTGTTCCTTCAAAGAGCATCCACCTATATTTTCCAATTCATTTTTCTTATCTGTTTTTATAAATTTATTCATAACTCCTTGATGCAATTAAAGTTTATATCCATCTCTTCTTCTGGATTTTTGGATAGTTTGATTCAAATTTTCTAGTTGACATATCTATATAATTTATGTAAAATAAAAAAATTGCAATATATAAAATACAAGTAAAGATAAAAATATAAAATGAACAAGTTAAAACAATAAAACCTAGTTTTGGTTGTCGAAAAAGTAAACTCGATAGTAAACTTGTAGTGTCTTGAAGTCTGAAGTCTCTTTCTCCTTCTCAAGTCTCAACTTTTTCACAAACCTGCAGAGTTTATTTTAAGATTAATCATTATTAAAATTAATTAAAAAATTAATGTTCTTCTCAACTCGGTAGTAACTTTTTTTTCCATAAACTTGAATTATCTTTCTACAAAAAACCCAACTTTGAATTGTACTCCAATTAATCTATTATCCACCTAAAAACAACTAAACCTTAAATCTTATTAATACTTTTGTAGAAAAATTTCAATTTCTCGTCAAGATATATGAAAAAAAAAATCTCAAAACTCGTAAATATAAAAGTATTGAAAAACAAAAGTGGGCAGAAAAAATGCATTTCTAGTGATAATACAAATCCAACAAAAAAAACAAAAAAAAAAAAAAAAAAAAACAAAACAACAACACAAATAGAAAGAAAAAACATTCTAACCTGAAACGAGGATGAAAAGATTCGTACACACGGACAACATGAGATTCAGAAATCTAATATGCAAAATCCTAAAATAAAAGAATAAAATAGAATCAAGATTCATTAAAAGAGAATAAAGATAATTAATAACTTTCTTTTTCCTAAACAAAATTATAATTTACTAAAAAAGGTTTTAACTCATTAAAACTCATTTTTAATACCAATAAAAATTAATAAACAATAATAATAATTAAATTAAATTTTATTCTCAAACATAAACTTATAATTAATTTAATATTGCTTTGTTAGTAATAAAATATTCTTTTTTGAAGCTTTTTTTCTTAAACATAATTTTATAATTAATTTAATATAGATATATTAGTACTAAAAAAATTAGGCATTTTTATTAAATGTAATATTATAATTAATTTAATAGAAAAATATTAGCAGTAAACAAATTTTTTTATGTCTTCTTTCTTTGGAAGCCTAAAACGGGTGTTTTACTTGTTTTACCCTTAACCCGGGCCTGGTGGTGAGTTTCGAAGTTTGTTATCTGGTAGGTTTTGTTGGTGTGGGAATTTATGATCAATTTGTGAGTATTGATCTTTAGTCAAAATGGTTAAACAATGAAAGAGAATTGGTAATCTCACTTAATCTTCTGGGTAATGATGAAAAGAAGGATAACATTGCTTAGAATTGGGCAGTGAAAACGAGAGTCATTTCACTTCTTTTATTAGTAAGATCCATCTTTATGACTAGTGGCAATTCTCAACCATAAGTTTTGAAGGATGAAAACGAGAGTCATTTCACATCTTTTATCAGTAGGACCCATCTTTATGACCAGTGGCGAATCTTGACCATAAGCCATAAGTTTTGAAGGGTCAAAATAATAAATTCAAATTTTATATATGTTTAAAAGAGTTAATATGAAACTTCTCACTTATACGCACACTTAATTCTTTGAATCTTAACAAAAATCCCTTTAGTTCAACATTTGAATCCTTACAAGTATGTGAAGAATTCAAAATATGTGAAGAAATAGAATTTGTTTTCATCTTGATGGATATCTTCACTTTTATCATTTTAAAAAAATAATATATTCTTTTATTCTTTATTTATACCTATTTGAAATAAAAAGTTTCAGAATAAAAATAAATTATCAAAATCTAATAAAAATTTGACAAACGTATATATTAAAAGAAAAAATTATGATAATTCAATCACAATTAAAAAATGGTTATGAAAAAACATATAATATATGATTTCCTTTTATATTCATAAAATAATAGATATATAAAAAACTCATGAGATGAAAAATATTTTTTATTAAATTAATATTTTACTATCAAGTAAGACAAAAGAGGGTTATTCATTTTATCTTCAATAATGATGGAATAGAATATATGAGAAATAAGAATAGAAATAATGAGTGTGTGTCCAACTTCCTATTTTTCTTCATACATAGCAGAAGACGTATGAGAGTGAAAATTGGTAAAAAATTAAAAAAATTAACGAGAGAGAAAATAATAAAATATATCAATAAATTTATTTAATTTTTATTATATTTAATTTTATATTTTATTATTTATCATATTAAATATTATACTATATAAAAAAAATAAAAATTTATATAATTTATTTTATAAAAAAAAAATATATATATATATATATATATATATATATATATATATTACATATAATTTTAAATCTTTTTTAAAATTTAAGGGGTATGGACCAGTAATACTAAGATCTGTCATTGTTTATGACCCAACAACATCGTCAAAATTAAGCATGTCAAAGTGGGCTAGGCTCGTTGGCTCGACCCGCCAGCTCACCAGACCATTAAAAAAAAAGACAGGATTGGTTGGAATTTCTAACTTGCCAACCCGCTATGGTCCGACCCGCCTAGCCTGCCAAACTAGCGGGTCAAAGGCGGGTCAGCCCGCTCTGACCCGCCAACCCGTTCTTTTTTATATTTAAAAATAAAAAATAATTAAAAAAATAAAAAGTGGTGGGTCAGCCTACCGATCTCGCCCTGAAGTGGGACGGGTTGAATTGTCCAACCCATTTCCTAATGACGAACTAGTTCGACCAGATTCGTTTTTAGCTGGCCAAAGACGAGGCGGACCAAAATGAAGGGTTTACTGTTTTATCACCCCTAATCAAAATCCTTCAATGAAATCAGTTGAGGACTATTGCTCCTAATACTTGATTTTGTTTGAGCATAGACATACTTGTTACTCGTGTTCCATTAGATTCATGAGAGTTCACCCTTCCATCAAAGTATGCATAACTTTCCTCCGCAACCACCATGTTTTGTCCCTCGAGAACAACTTTTATGTAACCAGCTAATCATTCTCGATGACGGATCTAATAAGTAGAAATTAAATTAGGTAAATTTTTATTTTTTTTATAAAGTATAACATTTAATTTAATAAATAATAAATCATAAAATTAAATACAATAAAAATTAAATAAATTTATTGAGATTTTTTTATGTTCTCTCTTGTTATTTTTTGAGTTTGTCACATACTTTCACTCTCACATGTTTTCTTTTGTTTATAAAGGAAAATAGGAAGTCGGACACAAACTCATTCTTCTTATTCTCATTCTTCATATATTATATTTCATTATTCAAGATAAAAGGACAATTCTTTTGCTTGATAATAAAATATTAATTTAATAAATAGTATTTTTCATCTCATGAATTTTTTGTATATTTATTATTTTATGAATATAGAAGGAAAAATAATGTATTATATGTTTTTTCATAACCATTGTTTAATTGTGATTTGATTTGATTATCATATATTTTTTCTTTTAATAGTTACGTCTCTCAAATTTTTATTAGATTTTGATAAATTATTTTTATTCTTAAACTTTTTATTTCAAACAGTTATATAAATAAATAAAAAATATTTTTTTAAATGATAAGAGAGAAGATACCTGTGAAGATGAAAACAAGATAGATTCTTTTTCTTCATATATTTTGAATTCTTCCCATATTATGAAGCATGACAAAATCCAATTGTTGAATCAAAAGGATTATTTTTTAATATTCCAGAATTATATGTACAAGTGAGGTTTCATATTAACTTTTTTTTCAAACATATATAAATTTTGAAAGTTGATTATTTTAACCCTTCAAGAATTCTGGTCAAGATCCGTCACTGATATTTACTTATCAGTGTGAAATACAAAACATTAACTCTATCTTGATTATATAGGATTCAGCCATCACAAAATAAGATTCTTATAAGCTCAAGCTCTACACGATCTAATAACATTTTTAATAAGATGTTAGTACATTTTATTAAAGATGTTACTTTAGATCAATTTTATAAGTTATAAGTTATATGTAACATATTTTAATCAATTTTATAAGTTATAAGTAACATATCTTAAATAAATGTCACTATTAATAAAATGAATATATTATGTTATCATTTTGATAAAATGTTTGCTAAACATTAAAGATTGATAACTTTTACAAAACATATTATTATTTATTTTATAATATTGCTAAATTATTTATATTTTAAACAATTTGTAAAATTTGATAAATCCAAGTAATAATTCAATAATAAGAAAAAAGGTAAAACTTTAGTTCATTGTCCTCAGAAACAGAGTCCTTGAAGGTCTGCGATGTGATTTTAACATCAAAACAAAGTCCAGGTGTTGCATAGTCACAGTGAATTTTGAATCATAGTTTTATTTCTCTCTTTTCCCTATCGGCGACGCAAGATCAAGACAGGACAAGTTTAGACAGTGTTGTAATTCGAGTCTCTGTCATCACCTTGCTTTGATTTTTCATTTTTCTCATCTCTGTTTCTGATGTGTTTCTAGTTGTTTTTTATGAGACGAAAGCTGTAGCTAACTTCCTCTAAGAAGTGAATCAATCTTTACCTTTTCTTATCTCATACATATTATGAAATTGGAAGGAAAAGTATGCATGTGTATAATCAGAATATCAAATGTATCTATATTCATTGCTAGTTTTGTTACAATTAACGAATATGCCAAGGCATTTCAGTGCTTCCATGAAGGAGCTTTTCAAACAATATTATTTTCAAACAATTTCATGAAAACAAATTTATATCAATTACAAACTTTTAAATTTTATATTTGAATTTTATAATTGTTATAAAATTTTATATTTGAATTTATAAAATTGTCTAAAAATTATTAAAAAAAATTAAAATAAAGTTTAATATAAAATTTAAATTTAAATAGACTTAATTTGGTTAAAAATGTCTATTATAATAAAAATTTCATTACAATATTTATATATTCAAATTGAAACGTTGAAATTACTTCAATTTAAAAGAAATTATGATTAAATTGAAACAAAATAATAAATATAGACATCAAATTGAGATTTTTTATATTAATAATTGACACATAAAAAATCATAATTTAATACGTGACAATTTTTTTAAATTAAAAGAAAATTAAAAATTAAAAATAAAGAAAATCACAAACTGACACATAATAGAACCCTAATTTAACACATGACATGATAATTGTTTTAAAAAAAAGTTAAAAATTAAAAAATTTAAAAAAAAATACCACAAGTTGACACGTGATACAAAGTTAATGTCATCCGTAATATCTTAACGAAAAGGACTAAATTAGAATAAATTTTGAAAATTAAGATCCAATTAGGACGAATTAAAACTTGAGGACCTAATTTAAATTTTGAGGATATTCCGGGAGATTAAACTTTTATCTAACAATCATATTTTACATAATAAATTTAATTTTACACGAAAAAAGATATATCAACTTGAAAATTCTTCAAAATCAAAGTGGTGTAAATAATTCGTTTTCTCCAACCACAGGTTGAATAATGCACTGAACCATTCCTTTTATAATTTACCTTTTTTGAAAACTACAATAATGTATTTCTCTTCCATAATGTGCAGTAGCATTCAAATTTTTGGAAAGCTATTTGAATTGAATTTAAGTAAAAAGCAGGAGAAAACCATCATGATAGACATGCCCCTATTTATTTTATGGACACATATGAAGCACTTCATCTTCCACTTAAAGATCATATACATACAATGCACACCTCAAACACACAACAGAAGATATATACAGGATATTCTCAATCAAACAAACGACTAACTCTAAATTTTATTGGTAAGATTACTAAAAGACAAAATTTTTAAAAAAAATTTCCAAAAAAAAAAAAAAAAAGATTTAAAAGAAACAAAAAATGAATGAATCTAATATCTAGTAGTGGTAATGTGAGAGTTAGAAGTTGCAGCAGCTATCACAGATGCTCCCTGAAATTCTGCAAGTTATTCTTTACAACTCGTGAAATCTCCTGCAACATAAAGCAGAAAAGGATTTTCAGAGATGTTCAAGTTCTTAAATAGAGTATTATTGAGACCAAGACAAGTAATAGCTGATGCAATCCTAATATAGCAACTGAGTTGATTATAAAAGTCATAGCAGTAAAAATGTGTATGCAATGAGGTTTTGATAAAATTTGTGGACCCTATTGAAAATTTTGCAAGGGTTGTGATTCTCATCAACAGTGAGGGGTTGAATTGGATGCAAATTATTCATTTGAAAATTCATGACACGAAAAGCAATTCACCTGTCCAGTTAAGCAGCTAATTCCAATTACTCGAATTTGTTATGGCTTGTTCATTTTCTATCTCTGCATCAGTGAAAGTTAGAGCTCGCTGTAGCTTCCTAGGAGAGAAGGTTTCAACCTCAACCATGTATGTGGCCGTCACAGGTCTGTGATCGGATAGTTTGAGCTCTGCCCTTCTGTAACTCAACAACTTCATTCCCTTGCCATATGAAAGAATACGATCACACCTGAAAGGTGATTACAAACAACCAAAATTCATCAATGGAAAGACGTGTATCAGATACCACTAGTTCAATTTTCATACATTAATGGAAAATTTTCTCATACAATTTTCAAATAAAATACTAGGGTTAAAAAATATTGATCGAAGAACCTTAGGAGTTGACAAGTTTGAGGTCTTGTCGCTTATGACATTTAACTTGTTTCTTACACCACATACCTGATCTAAAACACCTCTTTTTGACTTTTATGTAGCAGATATGGTACAATCAAGAATAAACATAACACAGAAAATTATTATTATTACTATTATTATGTAGTCCTAAGAAATTTGAAAACAAAGACAAAACAATGGTTTTGTTAATAGATAAATAAATATAAAGGCACAAGATTTGCAAACATGGAATCCGCATCTCAGAATAAATGCATACCATGCAGGTGAGCGCTTTCCAACCTTGGGATCCTCTCCATAGTATTTATCTGAATTAACCTCATACTTGTAAGTTGGTGGAAAGTTTAATATGCCTTCTGACCATCCTCCAAACACACCATTCTTGAGTTCTCGCATGAGCTGTGATAATGATGTCAATTTATTTTATCAAACAGTTAGATAATTTTATAGGATCAAGAGCTAACTAGTTAAAACCTCTTATAGTTAATTACAGTTATTAATGGTACTTGGTTATACTTGTGGGTTAGCTGAAATATTAGAAGAGAAATGGAGGATGAGGCATAAAAGTTGTAGAATTATAGTTATTAATACTAATTAGTTACACTTAACGGCTAACTCAAATACAGTAAAAGCAAAACAGATGGTGAAATTTCCTATAATTATAGTTCAAGTAATGATCTAGCAGTATTAGTGACTTGTTAATTTAGTATGAAACGAAAAACGAATAGCAGTTGAATGGCAGTAGAGGTTAGAAAAACTCTTTTACTAAACAGATAAAGGGATCAAAATATCTTTCCACGGAAACTTTTTGCCAAAAGAAATCCTCTTTAAGTTGGATTAAACACAATGAGGTTGGAGATCATCAGATTTGACCTCATTTAATAGGACTCCAAAGAATGTTCTTGCTCACAAAAATACAAAATGTAGGAGTTGCTATAATACCTGGTCTTTCTCAACTAATTTTGACCACTGCTTTTTTGAGATAAGAGCTTTTGTTTCCACATTTGATAAGTTGATACGATAATTCAGATCACCCAACCAAATTATTCTTCTGCAGATAAATTGAATTTATTAAGCAATTATAATCCACAGAACATTTAAAGAAAAAATTACTACCGTGACTAAACAAAAACAGAAGTTAAAAATGATCCAACCAAATGAGTGGTCTAATAAGCACCCAAATATGGAGAAACCTCCATTAAAAGCTAGGTGTCAAGGTGGGACAACCCAATCACTTCAGTACTCCATCAGGCATCTCATACTACTCAATATGGAACATGGGAACCCCATAATAATCAAGGCCTTATCACAGTCAAGCTACCTAATTTTTCTTTATTATGGCTTTCAATTGTTTTCAGACTCGTTAAATACATAAAATGCTTGACTACAACTTAGTGTGTCTAGTTTTTCCATTTGGAAAACCTCAAACCATGGTTTTGGGGTTCTAAATTGGAAAACATAACCAAAGAAGAAGTCGATAAATTATGCCCACGTGTAAAACTAGACAAAATAGCAAATGCTCTCTGATAACTGTTACAATTTTCTTCTTCATTTCTTTATGTACATCTTTCCTTCCTAATATTTATAACCAATACATGTGAAATACAAACCAAAATATTCATAGTGCAGAATCAAATGTGGGTGGTGGAAGTATGAAATGTATGTGTGTTCAAGTGCATAATGTAGCAAGTTTGTTCATGTTCCAATTGTCAATTACATTATAAATATAGGTTACATATACAGGGAGCCTAGATGAAGTTAAAGCATCATTATTTTGATACTGAGAGACCACAACCAGTTAATTCGTCAATATTTTCCTTGTATTATAATTTTACCGTCTCATACCATGGCAATCTCCATTTCCCTGTATAAACAGTAACTTTTGGTCTACCATAATTCCAACTGATAGAAAAGTGATATCACAGAAGTATTAACAAATAATTAAGCTAATCAAGATACATGTGGAAAAATGCACAACAGCTCTAACAACAAAGCAAACTAACAATTTAGTTTTGTCATGGTATATTAAAGATTGCACTCACTCATGATCAAGGATTCTTTTGGGAAGCCCTATATAGGAAAGAGAATGGAATTGGGTTCTACGAAGTATTTCATGAACATCAGCATTCCTTTTAAGTTCGTCTCCTTCCTTTTCACCCGAGGTAAGGTGGGTACATATGAAACAAAAGAGTGTCTGATGTATGGACATACTGATAGATATTGATCCCTGGAAAATTGGAAAAAAATTATAATCTGATGCAATATTAAGCAGATGCTCACTCTCCATAACATTAAATATCCCAACAGCACAATCAAGATGGGCCAGATTTGTAATGACTTGTGAGATAAAAATCGTACAGAATAAGAGAAACAGAAACATGATAACACGACCAGCAGGCAATGAGCAATATCAGCAAGCAAAAGGACAGAAAGGGAGAAGGAAAAGGGCAAAATATCATGCACAAAGTTTGATCTTATGTGGAACTATGAAACAGAAATAGAGTATTTCAGTCCTTGATAGATAGCAAGCAAATTATATAAGAACTTAATATCATTAGGATAATACAAGAAAATGTAAAATACAAAACGAAAAGGGGAAAAATAGAGCCGAATTATCAAATATGAAAATATAAGGACCAAAATATACAATTTCAAGTGGTGGACTAAAACTACTGAAGAAAGGGTATAGACCTTGTTACCAATATAGCCCATAATACCAACACCAACAGTTGAAACCTTTAAATTTTGAATATGTTTACGCAAGCTCCGACGAACCCATACAGTGATGAAAATCCCAACCATTTGCTTGCTAACAATCCTTACATATGAAGATCTTCTTTTTCGCTTTATCAAAGCTTCAAGGTCAATTTCAGGAATCAATTCTGTCCCTGGAATTTCACCCATAATTGACTTGAAAGAGTTATATGTTTTGAAAGACTTAGATGATTTAAAGGATTTCAATGATTTAAAAGAAGTTGGTCTATCCAAAACTCTCTGAGATAGCAGATGCAATGGAGGCTCTGGCCAGCTCAAACCAATCCTTTCAGATCCACTAAGCATTCGAGTTAGTTTAGTGGCCTGTTGGGAAAATGACGTGTCCATGTTTTCTGACAAACCCTGTTGCCTATCAAACATCTTTGGAAAAGAAAACTGTCTCTGTAAACCAGTTTTAACCGGCAAATTGGAGTTTACAATATCAGCAGCATCAGAAGCTAATAAATTTGTAGTCTCGGTTGCATCTATGATTGTTCCATCAGCGCGTCCATCACAAAAATTGTTGTCTTCATCCAAAGGATGGACTTCCTCACCAATGTCACTATCACTTTCAAGCAATATTTCTTCTTCTATATCAGGCACATCATCTGATGGCTTAAATTTTGATGGAGAGGGAGGGTCACTAAAGGACTTTATCTTTGGTAGTTCAGGTCGAACTCTATTCAGTGTTTCTCGAATAATATCCTCCCATTTTGGAACAGGACGAGTATCTTCAGCACCAAAAATATTAGCAGGGTTTAAGGGTACAATCTCTTGAAGACTGCAAGTGTAAAGATTTATTTTAGTAAAACGAATGGGATGAATCTTAAATGCATGAAATAGAAGCAATTAAGTATAAAATATTCTAAAAGTGATTACAAAATGGCATCAGACATATTCAGGAGAACATACAATACTGGAAGTGGAGAAAAGAGAAACTTATGACTAGGACTATCACAAAAAATTCATTCAAATCTATACCCAGACAAGCTTAACACGTTGAATAAGTAACAGTATTTGATGTGACACTCATCATTATGTACTTCAAGAAGAACTTTCAGTAACAATCAGTGAAGAACTTACCCGAGTACATAGATGTCGGCTGGTTCAGTGACACCAAGCCAATCATCAATAACAAGGTCATCAGGTGGAAGTTTTCCTCCAACATTCCATGTCCCAACACATATCCTAGGAGGTAAATATACACCAAAATTCAGATAAAAGTGGCTTCAGCAATAACACCAAATAAATTGTGTTTTTCACACTTGCAAACAATTGCACATAATGTGCATTTTTGCTTGACAAATAAACATGAGAATAGTGTCTCACTTCAACTCGTTTTTGTTTATATACTGAGATCTAAAAGTTGATGACTTTTGCTTCCTTAACCTGGGAAGAAAATCTGCAATATAATAGAAAAAAATTAGGCTGATACAATGGACAACAAAGAAATGCAATATACTAAACATTCACGGAAGAGGTGAAAAATCAGAAACTACTAAAATTAGAAATTAGAAGAACTGGATGTTCAAGAAGCTATTGATTACTATGGCATGCTAAAAACTATAGTAATACGTAGCTTTAGAAAAGGAGGAAGAAAGTCCTCACGACAAGAATAACTTTATAAACTGTCTTATTTATTACAGCCGAAAGAGTGTTGGAAAAAATAAATCAAGATTTGCAATTCACAAAGGATATATAAGAGCTACTTGTACACACACAAAAAATCACCTGTAGATTCAGATGGAGTTTCATCATCATAACCACTGTTGTCTGCAAACCGCGACTGTCTTCCCCATTCTACATAATACACCAAACTCAAAGTGAGACATCATCAGCCAAAAGACAGAAGCCTATAACACTCTGAAACAACATAAATATCAGACTTCTTCGCCACTCTACATGACACACCAAACTCAAAATGAGACTTGAACGATCAAACGAAAAAAAAAATCATCAAACACCGCCTATGACACCCAAAAACAACCTCAATTCAGACATTTTTCTAGATCATTCGACAATGAATACACCAACCCCATTGATCGCACGCACAACTTTCCTAATTCTAATTAAATCGACAAAATCCACAGTAACCACCACCCCAATATCCAGAAAGACACACACACACACACACACTAAAAATGACAACAAAATGAATGTCGCACAAACTCACCTTCGTTGTCTGAAGCACTTTCAGAATCATCATCGTCTTCATCAGGGTCAGCACTGTAATCAGAGTCGTAACTCCCCATGTTAAGCCACTTACGCATGACCAGCTTTGCCCAGAAGAGCTGTATGCAGGACCAACCGAAACAACATATTTCAGCCCAAGTCCTCTGCAATTTGCCTCAGTTTCCCAAAATCAACAAAACCCCACAACACCAACAACCACGACCACCACACACACAAACAAAAAAAACCATCACAAGGGAGATAGCGAGAGAAAGGGGAAAAAAACAGTACCTGTTGGAGGTGTGGTGACCTATGATTCTTCATCACTGCTGAATATGGCTACCAAAATATAATTAACCAGAATGAGAAAAATGAAGATGGGTAAGAGAGAAGATTGTTGGGTTGTGCCTATACACATGATATACACAGTTAGGTAACAAAGGAAATGCAGTTGGAGCTGAAAAAATGTGCTCCTTTTTTGCTGAAAGATTCCGGGGCTTTGACTCTACAATTTAGTTGGGTTAATCGGAGAATTTTTCGGGGTTTGTAGGAGAAAGATTATAACTTACAACTTTAATCAAATAATTAAACAAAGGGCAATGAAGTTTAAAAAGAATTTTCCGCAAAAACATGGTTATCAACAACATTTGACATGGTTTTATAAGACGGCAACTAGTGGTCCACGATAATCCTAAGTCACCATGGACGGTTAGATTATTCAACATTCATCATTGGACATTATACTTCTACAGAATTTTTTCTGTATCGTTTTATACTGTTGTGTTTATTTTTTCATTTTACATCATTGTCATGTCTCAATACTCAGTGTTAAACTAATCAGAAAGATAGAAAGTAAAGCTCAGCACATTAATCACTTTATTTAACTTGTTAGGTACAATTACATTTAAAGATTATATTTTTACCTATCATTTTTATATTTGCACTTGTAGCAATCAAAAAGTCCAACATAAACCACCAAAGTTTTTCTAGGAAACAATGTTGAGACACAAAATTGAGACAGGAAAAAAAGTTATATAAGAAAAGTCAATTTAAATAACTTGTCTTTCTCAAATTTAAAATTAATTTGTAGTTCTTTTATTTAAAAATAAAAATAGCTACTTTTCTATGCCTATTTTGTAGTATTTTTAGTCCCATATAAGGATTGAAAATAGGCTATTTCTAAATTAGTAAACTTGTGGTGGTAAACACCATCAAGCAATATGTTTTTTAATCCAACTAGGACAAACACAAAGACAAACACAACCTCAACCTTAGCTTTATTTTATTTATTCATTATATGTTTATTTATTACTTATTTTACTTTTTGTGATAATGTATAAGTGACATGTGTGAGTAGAAGAGAAGCAACAAATTAGTATTGTTTTAAACTCTGCTAATATATATAATCTCTAATATTTGTCCTTTTTACCAGTTCTAAAGTTATGTGTATGCATAGATGCATCAAAACACACTGACATTAACAAATGTTATTACTATATAAGAACAAAACAAATAATGAGGATTTGGACGGTGTTAAACCCATAACATCACTCTACAACTAAAACAAAGCAACTACACTATAACAAGGTTAAAAAAGTGAGCGTCACTATGTGTGTAAGTAGCACCTAGGTTCACTAATATTGGTTCCCATTTTATAGGAAATACATAAAACTATCATCTTTTAAAAAAAAAAAAAAACCAAAGTATGTTTCCCAAAAGTAATAAGCACAAAATAAGCTTAAACAAAAGGCAAATTAGTGATATAATGAATAGGCTTAAAGGAGATGAAGGAATTAACAATTTTGCTAAATTGTTTTTAAGAATATAATTGATCAGACAAAAGTATGCAAACGAGATGTAATAAAATATTATCATTGCTATATTTTTTTTTCATTTTACATTAACAAATAATAATTATTTCTCTTTTATTTTATTCTGTTTTTATTTTCTTTTAATTGTGACATGTAGACTAAAAAAGTTTATTGCAAATTGCTATAAACAAAACATGATAACAAATTTGACCAATTGCTAGCTACAACGATACACACATTTAAATGATAACTACTTCCGTTTGGTGATAAATCAGCAAAGATTAATCCATATAGTATAAATAAAAACTTATTATAATGATTTATTAATCCATTGAACTATTTTACTTAAAAAATATAGGGATGATTGCATTAATGTGATTGACTGCTAAATAATAGTTAATTTTGAAAAGTGTAAATAATTAAGAGGGAAATAATTGTAATAGTTGCAAATACAATAAAACATGTATGCACCAAAACAGCTTATTTTAACTTGGAATTGAAGAAAGTATAGGTAAAGTTGGAGTCAAGTCATTGCTAAACATTATCACATAAAATTATAAAAAAAAAATGTAATGTATGAGTATTTCATCTTATTATCGTTTCTTCTTATGGAATGGATGAGCATTTTCACTTAATATATGAATACTCTCAAAGCATTTTTTATTGTGTTAATAATCACAAAACACAATGTAATGGGTATAGAGTGGAATAATTGAATAATTTATTTTAAAATTTGACTAAACAGTTTTTAAGCTTTCTTTATTAATCAAGTTGCATTATGAATTGGATAAACTTTTAACATTTTAGCCTGCTCAAAATATATTATGAATTTATGATTAGGATCATCATTTTAAAATCCAATTTTTTTTTCTCAACTAGCCCATAACACAATAATGATATTTGCAAATAAAAAAATATATGATCATTATAAAATAACATAAAAAGTTTGATTAAATTTATTATCATCATGATTAAATCTGTCTTTAGTGTCTCATTCATCAGTTCTTCATATCTAAAATTTTGACAAAGCATATAATTGCCGACAAAACATATAATAGATTCAATCTATGCATGATTAATGCCAAAAGGTGGCACTGAATTAAACCACCAAGAGAGATGCATGCATGTGATTATGTGAATGTTTGTTCTTCACAATCATTGCCACAAAAGCAATATTGTTTAACAAAGCTAAACAAATTTAGTTTCATGTAACAAAAAAGATAGGCTTATAAATCATGAAATGAAAGCTCTATAATATTTTTTGCATATAGATAATTAGAAGATGTGAGAAAAAGAAAAACAAAATATCGAGGGCATGAAGGAAATAAAACACATACAAAAACAGAACTCTGAAATTTAATGATTTAATGTATTGGTAATAATATTATGTAAACTAAAAACATCTATGTGGGGATATTATGCATTTGAGTTTTGATTCAGATAATTTTTTTAATAAATAAAAATAATACATACTGATCACTCATGTAAAACAAAGACTAATGGGAGAAAAAATATAAACTATTTGGAATTAAAATTTAAATGGGTGAAATAGAATGTACTTAGTGCAGCGTTTTTTTTTTTTTTTTTTTTTAATTTCAATTAATGTAGCCTTGTTGTCTTGATTAATAATTAACAGTGTATAATTAAAGGAATGCAGCTAGCCAGCGAATATTTTTAAGAAAAAAGAATGATTCATTAAGAAAATTATCGGGAGGAAAACATGAACCAAGCCATGACTTATATACTAAATATTATAAAACAACATTTGATTGATATTAAAAGATTAATTTTTGCGATTATTTCATACAATTTTGCAATTAAATGTTTAATCTATATTTCTTTTCTTATTCTTAATATTCTAATACTCCTAAATGAGGAACCTATAATTAAAATAACATGGGTAAAAATTAATACCCAAAGAGTATACATCACCGTTAGTATTGTTTGTATATTAATTAAATAATTTAAAAAAAATAAAAATCAAAGAAAGAAATAATATTATCAATACTTTTTAATAACTTATTACTTAAAAAAATATCAAATACAAATATTTTAGCAATTTAAAGCAGAATCAATAAATAATATATATATATATACACACACACACACACACACACACATATATATATATATATATATATATATATATATATATATATATATATATATATATCACGTCACACACCACACCATTAGTATAGACCCTTTCTATTAATGGGTTCGAATTCCATCATCCACCATTTAAAAAGAAAAAAAAAAGAATAAGAGCATTATATAATGGTGTTTCTTAGTTTCATAGCTATTGTGGGGAAATTATATATGCATCATCACATGCAGCATGGGGCCACTTAATGGAGGTTTTCTAACAACCAAACAACTCAGAAGCATGCATGATCATATATGGAGGATTCATGGAATGTTTCTAATTGGAATCTAATGAATAAAAGCAACAATCTTAAGTGTTTCCTTTAACTCTTTGTCTCAGCACATGCATGAGAGAACATGTTCCCTTCCTTTGTCACATCCATGGAATTTTCAGTTTTTTAAATTTCCAAAACTTTTTCACACCCTTTTTTTTCTCTTCATGTTAACTAAGCATCTTCTTTTTCAACTTTTCATGATCAAAAGTTGGAAAAAAGAGCACTTGATTATATTTTCCCAGAAAGATATATACTTGAAAAAGTCTACCCAGAAAATTCATGTGCATGTGGGTGTGTGGGTGAGATTTTGTTCAAGGTTCCCACCTTGTAATTAATTTAATATGTATAGTTAATATGGTATGATATAAAAGACACCCCTCTTAGGATATGGACCAAAAAGTTGATAAAGATCTAACATTTAGATACATACGAGGAGCAATTCAAGATATGGTCCTCGTTTGGTGTGAAGGAAAAATTTTAGTTGATATGGTGTACCTAATTAATATAATATTATAATTATAATAAGAATATACAAAACAAAGACTATTGATGCTTCTTAATTGCTACACTCATGTGAAGTAATATATATATATTATGATGAATTATAAGAAAAAGTTATTAGTGACATATAAAAAAAAATTGTATTGACAGAGTTAATGATTAGTGAATGCTTCGTATGTTTTTTCTGGTAAATTGAAATTATTTATTTCCCCTAGTCAAAGGTAACTTAATTAAAAAATAATAATTAATTCGATTGATGCATAAATGTTTAAGGAAGCATATTTTTCCACTCCTCTAAAAAATATTTTTGAACAACATTTTCAATAAATATAAACAGAAAGATACCAGCAACATCAAATAAATCAAATCTCTCTAACAATAAAAATCAATTTCTACAATTTTCATTATAGTTTTTCCACTTCACAAAACAAGTTGAAAAACAAAATCATATTTTCTTTCTCTCACTTATAACTATTAAGAAAGTTATCCAAGCAAAACAACCTTTTTCACCCTCATTATCCATTGCTACTTTACCAACATCATGAACCACGAGATTTTCTTAGCAAACATTCAAATCACATAAACACAAAGAAGAATATAAGACACTTACATGAACAATGAGGATAAAGAGAAGAAAAAAAAAGGGGGAGAAAAACATACCTCGCTAGCTTGAACAATTTTAAAAGAAGTATTGAGCTTGTGAAGTTATTATGATATTGTTGAAGCTAAGCATGCATTTTTGAGAAGATGCTGAAGCGTGAAATTGAAACTTTGCACTTTTCTTTCTAAACCTTTCTATGAAGAAATAGTTGATTGGTGTTATTGTATGAGAACATGAATATATATATAGTGGGAAAAGGAGGCATCTTTCTCTATTTTGCATCTTATTGTTTATCTGGCTCAAGGTGTCGAGGCACGTGGCTTTGGTGTGCTATGTGTCAAAGAGGGTATGATTTAATGTGTAAAATTACTAACTATAGTGTTTGTGTGTATATAATATAAATAAAGTAAACGGTGTGTGTGGTTGTGTTGTAATTGACAAGGAACAAGTTTTAATAAAGACAATGCCATTTAATGAGCTTCTCCTCCTCTTTCCATTTTTCATGTTTTTTATTTATATATATATATATATATATATATATATATATATATATATATATATAATATTAGTTCAATTAAATTTATTTATTTATTATCAATTTTGATATTTTTAAATGAGTTTATGATAACTTTTAATGAATATTTAAAATGTTTTAATTTTTTAACTATATTTTGTAGTTTAATTTTTATCAATTTTGATATTTTTATCAAATTTTCATTGTATTAAAGAATATGTGAAGTTAATATATAATAACTAATAAACTTTATTATTGTATATTAATCATAAAAATTTAACATTTTTTTAAATGCAAAAAGATGATAAGATGAAATCAAATTATGAAAGAAAAATAAATTATAAATAGATAATTAAAAATATATAATTTTTAAATACTTAATATATTAAAAAGTTTAATAAAAAATTAATTAAAAATACTAAATTTGAAATTTAATGTGTGTATTATTGGTAAAAGATATTTTGGTGATTGGTTTTTACTTTTGTGATCTATTTATGATGATGATAGGCTTTTGACTAGTCTATTCTAATAGATACACCGACCTATTTGGATAGTTAAAGAATAATAGTGTTGATAGAGTTTTATTGTTTTAGTGGATTAGTGAATTTTGTTTCTTAGGGTGTGTTTGGATACATGTCAATCACTTTCTGATATGTGTTTCTGACACCCAAACAGGACAAAAACAAGCTAATGAATATGTTTGAATTTTCACGGTAAAACCAGTTTGAGTCTCCAAAATCAATTAAAATCATATACAAATAACTCATCTAAAAGCTGAATTTTAACTTCTTTTTCTAATACACCTTTTGTTTTTATTGAGGCTCTTATGATTAACTTTATAAATGCACTATAAAAAATATATACTCATTTTTGGAAAGTATTTGCTTAAGAACATTTTGGCATTAAAAGTGATGTACATTTAATAATCATAATATAATTATTATAGTATAATAAACAATAATAGTTTTATTATTTAAAATTAATTATTAAGGTTTTATTTTAAATCAATTTTAACTAATTTGATTTAATTTTATATTAATTTTAATTATAGGGGTACAACTCTAATATTATATATTTTAATCTATTAAAACAATTTTTTATTTATCACTTATATCAAATCATTTACAAATTTTCATAAATTTTACTTATAAATATATTCATTTTCAACTTTAAATTCCTTAAATAAATAAGAAGTTTTACCTTCAAATCTTTTAAAATTCATCAAATTACACTCTCTTTCAAATCCATTTTTAAAAGTAAACAAAGCCTGAAGGTTTTAATCACTATTTTATATTTAATATAGTGAAACGTGTTTATTTAGTATATTTTACTTTTATCTATTTAATTAATTATTTTACGTTGTGATATGACTTATGTGTTGCTAACTTGTCTTCTCTTTCTTCTTTTGATACTTTTTATTTGAATTAAGATATTAAGATATGCATTTCACTAAAGAAAAAAACATTGTCAATGGACTAAATTATACACTTGAAATCAATCCTAAGAATAAGTTTTCAAACATTGTTTTGGTTCAAAAATCAATTTTAGAACACGTGTATCCAGACATAAATCACATAATTTCAAAATCAGTTTTAGTCAAAATTAATTTCCTTTGAAATAAATTTTGTGAATGTTCATCCAATCGCATATTTTACAGACAGGTGCATTGACTTATTTAAGCCTATAGAAAAACAATAAAATTCATGTTGACTATGTAATGCACTTTTTTGGCTGCTTATAATGAGCTCGCAAATTTATTAGGACTAATAATAGTCTTATTGGTCAATTTGTATGTTCTACTATAAAACAAAAATCTTTAAAAAGTCTTTCAAGTCAAGTAAGGTGTTATAGGAAGTCTTATAACATGTACGCAAATTAGATTCAAATCTTATATAAAGTGTAATTTGACTTAATATACTTTTATTACCTAGTTTGAGTTATACTTGTCAAAAAAAAAAAAAAAAAATTTAATTCTATTGGTTCCACTAATAATTTTGAAAATAAGTTTAATTCAATGTACTTACATTAAAAATATCTTAGAGATGACTAATTTTCTTTATTTATTTAATGTAAAAATAATTATATTCTTCATTTCTAGTATTTCAAACGAATTTTTTAGTTGCAATTATAGAATGGTGTCATTGATTGTTATTAGACCAAGCACAACGATTAAACATGGAAAAATAATAACAATCTTAATTGAGTAAAACTAAAGATAGTAACTACTATATGGAGAATTCAACAATTATTATAAATCAAACTTGCAACTTTAATTGTGATATCAAATTGATAAACAACATATTTATCATTAGACAAAAAATTATAACTTCTTATTTTACTTAACAACTTAAACATTATTTTTAACTATGATTTGTGTTACCTAAAACCTATATTAGAGGATAATTGATCCATTTGCAAATACTACACCAAAGTAGGTCCAATTACATTAAAAGACAGCTAAAGCAAAACCTAACTATTCTTAATCATGGAGAAGAACAAAGTGATGAAAATATGGGGCATTTTTTCTTTCATCTCCAAAAAAAAAAATTGAAATCCAGAAATTACCCTTTAATCATTTAATTATAGTAACGCAGATCACACTCCTAGAATGTCGACTTCTGATAAAAAAAATTTTGAATGTCGACATCCAGTGAAAAATTTGGATTATCAAACGTCAAAATAAATATATACCGAAAATTGACTTAAAACATATATATATATTAATTTGAAGTTTTGATTTTTTAATTATATTTAATTTTTATTTTTATTAATTTTTAAGCAAATTATATTAAATTAAATGAAAATTTATAAATATAAAAAATATGTAAAAAAATGAGAAAAAATAATTAAAGTTTAAAAATTTACATTTTAATTAGAATTAAAAAAATCAAATAAAATAAAACATAACATATAAATATATATATATATATATATATATATATTAATTATACAAATAAAATAATAATAATAATACTTATAAAATAAAGAAATAAAGAAATATTTAAATTAAAATAAACAAAACTTCAAATTA
>Ga0214543_1004931_pt1 | contig 24999 bp, 8 predicted proteins | sample CNSS2metaG_FD_160094 | JGI IMG/M metagenome (GOLD analysis project Ga0214543, IMG submission 160094) | Root nodule microbial communities from cowpea collected in UCLA plant growth center, Los Angeles, California, USA - CNSS2 | ecosystem: Host-associated > Plants > Roots > Nodule | place: USA... | reverse complement strand
TTTATAACTCAACTATATTAATTTTTTTTAACGTGACAAATGATTTTTCAGATATTTGATACGTTTTAACTCAAATGTCAATTTAAAACTCTTTTTACAAGTAAAAAAAATATATATCATTGGGTTAATATACCAATATGTGATGTATGCCATATACGCTCGAAAGTTTATTGGACTCTCAAGTATTTTAAGGTGATGAGCAAACATTATAAAAGTCACCAAATTTTTTCTAGTCAAGTGGTTGTCACTTGAGCATTAACATTGATGCTAAAACAATAAACTATCTAGCAAATAGATGGTGCTATCTCATTTTCTCATATTAAAATTTGCTTAAATGACACATGTGTCGCTCAAGTGAAACGAATGTCATCTTATTTATAATTATGAGATTGAAAATGGGAAAACAACTCAAATGATAGTATGCTGAAATGATGGTGATGCTATGTCATGTTTCATGTTGTTTATATATGTTATGGTATGTTGTATGTTTGTATACATTATTTCTATAGCATGATATGATACTATATTCTCTGTATAGAGATATAATTAATGCTGAGAAGCATGATATTTGTCCCTTTTAAGTCGTCTTTAATAAGTAATTGATTTAAGATTATTGTTTATACACATATATAATATATATATATATATATATATATATATATATATATATATATATATATATATATTTATTTATTTATGTATATATATACATATATATGGTTTGGTCTTTGATGAATTAGTCCAATGTTATGCACGAAGCTATTAAGTGATGTAGGGATATAAATGGTATTATGCTTCGACTCATAATGATAAATACAGTATTTATATTAATTAAAATATCTTAAGTTCGTTTAAGTCACCGACAAAACTTTGAGTAATAATATGAAGTTGAGGGAGACTTATATATAATTTGCTAACAAATGTTTTGTATCACCTTAACATCCCAACAAATATGTTAGCTACTAAAGTTTAATGTGTTTATGATATATTATGTGATAACTCATGGTAAAATTTAATTACTATAGTTTTAGAATCTTTATATAATCGTTCATAATTAGTCATAGACATAATGTGTAATTAAATATGAATTTTTTAACATTCATATTTATTCTTTTAGTACATGTGTAACGTGATGTCATACAATGCTAAGTTTTCATTTTATTAACTCGTTTTTATGTGTTTCTTACGTGTTAACTATATTGTACTTATTAAAAGAGAATATTCTTTTACGAATAACACATGAATTGATCACAATCTCAGAAAATAATAGTTAATTTTATTTTCCTTGTATTCACATTTTAAAAACTTATAATTTGGATTATATATGTACATATTTAATATTCTAATAAGGTATGAATACATATATGTTACATTCTACTGGTATAATAGTTATAACTTTTTAGTGAATCATTATATTAATTATTTATAATCTTAAATAATAATTACAATTGAAAATATCCCAAGAGGGTGTAGCAATGTAGTTTTCTTATAAGAAGAAGATGAATAGGGCTTGTTGTTGTTAAAAGTTTACACTTTACATTGCAACCACAGACAATCGCCATGTTACGCGTCCGTATGAGCATTGATGCGGAGGAGGGAATTGGTCCCACAAAACTCAAGCGATGGAGAAAACGACGTCGTCATTGGGCCCCACGTGTCACGTCTTGCTCGCCTGGACCGTGGGCGCTCGTCACATCTTTCCTTTTCTCACAGTTTCACTCAAACATTTAATACCTTTTTTTATTTATTTAAATCAATGATAAAATATTTATAATATATAAAAAATAATCTTTAGAATCATTTTAATTTTTATATACCACTTTAATATTTTTTATTCTTTATAAAACTTGTTGTGTATGCCAACTTTTGAATTTATTAAAGTGGTGTAATCTTCTCTGCATAGAGGAGATATATATTTTGTTGTGTTTTGGTTTTGAAAGTTCATGAAACAATTAAGTTTTAGAGACATAATATTTTTTTTTTTACCTAATTTTAAAGAGGATGATTTAAATTTAGCTAAGTCCATTAAAAAAAATCAATTCAATGGATTACATTAGTCACTTATTTATCTATAGTTATTATAAGCGCTTGAACTAAAATATAACACTAAAACTAGGAAGTAACAATTAACTTAACCTTTTTAAAAATGAGGTTAAATATGTTTGTTTCTTAACTTGTATTAAATTTTGTAATTAGTTAATTTTGAAACTTTGGACTAATTTATTCTGTTAATTTTCGAAATACGTGAATTTAGTCATTTTAATAAAATTTGTTAGATTTATTTGATGTTTTGTATGCATTCCAATATTATATTTATTTATACTGGTTGACACATTTTTACTTTAATGTTAAGTCAAATATTATTATTTGTTTATACTTAATAAAATTTGATTAAAATCACTAAAACTACGTATTTTGAAAGATAAATGACTAAATTGGTCTAAAATTTCAAAATGAATTAATTATAAAATTCGCTTGAGAATTAAAAGACCAAAATCATATTTAATCCTTAAAAATATAATAATCTTGTTTTATTTCTCTTTGTAACGTAAAGTGAAATGTTGTATAATATAAACGGCACTAGAGTTGATTTTGCTTAATTATTTTATCAATAACCACACTTACCAATTTAACACAAGACAACAGCAAAAATTGTTTTTCATTGAACCTCGAATAAGTAACAAAACAAACATTTGTAGTGTGACTTATTTATATATAGTTATATATATATATATATATATATATATATATATATATATATATATATATATATATATATATATATATATATATATATATAAAATTACGTGTAGAAAGAAATTTTCAATTTTAGAAACTTAACCATGTGATACAAAACGCATAATTAGATAATCCAAAGACTAAAACTGCAGAAGGAACCTTCCAGAAGTGGTTGCCCTAAAATAATTTTGTTGTTTGTATACAATTAGGTTATGTTTCTTTGAATTGAACATGTGTACAACAAAAATATGTAATGTTAGTTCATCATTAGAAAAATTATAATTATGATTTCTTAAGCAGATAATCACTTTTTTTGGCCAGGCAATGAGAAGTGTATCATAATTTATAAATTAATTATCTTAATTATAAATGTTTTTGAACAACTGTAAACATTTTTATAATTATATCTATAGGTTAATTATCTTAATTACTTGTTTCACTTGAGTAATTGTAAATATTTAATTAGTATTAAGATGCGGATTTGATTATTATCTGATCCTTATCTTCTTGAGTGTTGATATACGCGTATCCACCGGCAAAATTATATGTCATAAATGTAAATTCATTTTTTTTATAAAAGATAAAAATTACAACAAAAATTACATTTAATAATAAATATATGATTAAATTTTTATGACAATTATTATTACTTTTTTTTTTACTTTTACTGACGTTAAAATAAAAAAGTATAAAAAAAATGAGTAAACTTGAATAAAGAAAAAAATATTGAAATTAAATAAAATTAATAAAAAAAACTTAAAATCAAATAAAAAGCAAAAGATGATTTTAATAGGTTTCTAATAAAGTAAGGTTTTACACAAACTGATTACATAAAAGTTTTACTATTGTTACATCACAATTAATACATTATTCGAAGAAAATCATACAATGAAAAAAAAAGGTTTAATTTAAATTATATTGACAAAAAATATATATTGGCGGTTTAAGTAAATTTTATGTATATTGAACTAAGTTAACCAACAGAGTTAGATAACAATTTTAAATACTTGATAAAAAAACAAAAATTTAATTAAAAATATCACCTAAATTGATGAATAAATTGAAACTTAATTAATCGTATTTTTAAGATTAAAAATTATAAAATGGAACGAACATATTGAGATGCATTATTAAACAAAAAATTATTAAATGATATAGTAATTAAAGTTGGTCACTTTCTCGATATAACGATAGTTAAATTATTAGTTTCAACCATGCATGAATAACTAGAAACCAGTTCCATTTTGGATACCTAATTAATGTTTAATTGTTCACCAAATGATGTGATAAATAAGGAAAAAATATATGTTAGTTGGGATCGATATCTCAATTGTGTGAATTATTAAGCTTTAATTAGTTAGAGATTTTATTGTTAAGATGATTCTTCTATTTAGTATACTCCTATATTAGGTTTACACCTTAATGCACCAAATTACTATATAATATTTTTTTTATGTACCATTATTTTAATGAAGTTTGAACTTAAGAGTTTATGTAAATTATTTAATCACCAAATTACATAAAAATGTTTATTTTTCCAAAGTATTAAAATAAATAAAAATAATAATGGAACAAAATAATCTAAAACAACGACCATGATTCAACAATAATAGCAATTTTAATTGGCAGGTACGAGTGAACTTTAGCCATTGGAGCATTTGGCTAAAGAATCAGATAACGTAACCAACCTTCTATATTCTATTTTTTAATCAAAACCTTCATCTGATAATAAACGTTATTTTGACTTTAAAGATAATTTTAGATAATCTAGAAAAATTAGAGTCTCTAACCTGTTTTAGCTTTCCACGTTTGAAAATAAGTTGGTGCACAATCCCTTTTATTCGATTAACAAACACCATTTACATATATTAAAAATTAATTTGAATAATTTATGATCAAATTAATTTGGTAAAGTACGTTGAATTAGAGTTAAAAATGATTTATTTGTATTGTATAATAATCGATAAAAAATAATAAAATAGTGGAGTAGGAAGAACCTTAGGTGGCAACACTTGCCACGTATGAACGAGAATAAGACAAATTTGCCAACCGGCAATGCCAGCTGTAAGATGTTTTTGTTTTACGGTGACACGTGTCGTGTTCAGAACATTCCACGTGGGGCCACAGATCTTATTCCATGTTGACTATCGCGTTCAAAAACCTCCTCACGCAATCTGTTTTTTTTTTTAATATTTTATTTCGAAAATTAAGTTCATTATTTTTTTTAGCGAAATTATATACATACATATACCGATATTATATCAATCATTTATTTGGAGCGGATAAATTATTATGATGTAAAATATTTCTTTCAAATAACTGATATAAATGTATTAAGAAAAAACATATGATAATTGTTTAAAGCATTTGACGATAAAAATTCTTGTAATTCAATTCCTTATTTCAAAGTATATGATCAATTTTTAATTAAATTTTATAGTATTGTGACTTTGCTGCGAAGTGCAGCCGATAACCCTCAATAATGAACTGTCAAATAAAAGTTAAATAAAGTGGAAATGATCAAATAGAGTTTTATTTTATTTTTTCAAGAAATTCTAATTTATTCTTCAACTTTAAGATATATATCTTCTATTCCAAAAGCACTTTACTAGCCTAATAAATACTTTATACTCTTTTCGGTGGAGAAAAAAAAGAAAACTTCTAGAAAGAAAGAAAGATGAAGCAGACTTTGCACAATTTATTTTATGAGAATTATATTACTTACATAGTTTAACAAATTCAATAAATGGGTTGTTTTATGAGGTTTTTCATTTAACTTTTTAGGTTTTATTTATGTCACTTTTAATATTTTCTTACAACTTTTACTTTAATGTAACCATTTTTTTAAGATTCACACTTTAATTAATATTTTATTTAATTGTCACGACTGAACTTAGGGTTGGAAGAAGAAAAAGAAAAATACGTGGTGACGCTAATTACGGAGAATTTGAAGAAGTCATGGTTACTCCTCTTGTGTTATTATTCTTTATCTCTTTCTTTATATTTTTTTCCCTTATACTAAAAACTAATCTTTCTACATGTTTGGGTCAATTTGTCATATATCCTAACGTGTACATTTATTTAATTAGAAACTATATAAAATAGATTATCTCATTTTTTATTTAAAAGAGGATAACATCAATTTCATATAATCATTATTAATTATAAGGTTTAACTAGTCAGATGATATCCATTTTTATTCATATGTGTCAATTTGGTACCTGTTTTTAAGAATGTTTTAATAGAGTCTTAACTTTTGAATAAGTGTTTCAATCATATCCCTTTAAAACAAAAGGTTATTACAACCATTAACTTAATTCATGACTTTTACGAATAATTTTTTGTTAAAAATGATCTAATTAAGACATATTTTAAAAAATTAAAATTCAATTGACACCTTTTTAAAAAGCGGATACCAAACTGACACATATAAATGAAATGAGTGTGATCTTTCTAATTAAACCTAATTCTAAACTCTTCGTGATCTCCACTCTCAAAATTCTCAAACAAATTTTGACCACAGAAAAAAAATTTATTTAACTTGGGTGTTGTAAAATCATGTATATCCCATAGTTTCACTTTTATAACACTTTGCTAACTATACGAATTATTCTTTTATTTTTTTCTGATATCAAATGATACCTTACTTACTTTTGTTCCACGTATGAGGTCTTTTCAGGCTTTATTTTAAGTTGAATTTTGGAACAAAACATGTGCATATACATGCTTGCATAGCACATAAGCATTTAATTTTACCCTTGACCTTTTCTCTGTATATTCCTTTCATTAATTATTTTATGTCTCGAAAGTCAATATTTCGCATGTCCCATTGAACTATAGTTCTTCAAAATCGTAAATGTACCCAAATAAATAAATAAATAAATGACAACTATTAAAGACAAATAATTCTAACATTTTGTATCTGTTGCAATTCAAGGCTTATATATACTCACTACACATGTGCTCCCTCATTTTCTTAGGATCTATGTAACCCTTAGTTTTAAAAAAGAAAGAATTATATTTTTATTTAAAATAATAAAGGAACGACATAAATATAAATATAATGGATATAAAATAGTCATGCAAATATTCCATTTCGCCTAGTTATTATTATTAAATATTGATTAAATAAAATTTCAATCCTTTTGACTTACAAAAATTGTTTTTCTTAATCTTATAATTTATTTTCCCAATTTTAACTTTCAAGATTTTCAATTCTTTCGTCCTTTATATTTGTGTTAGGCATATGTTCCAACAATCTTAAAAACACATTAATTATGTTAATACCTTGTTATTATGATTTATGTCACCAAAATGTTACGTTATAATGACATCATCAATTACCAAATGTCAATAAAAGTATTATCGCAAAATTAATACCATCTCAATATATTATCACATGACATCATCGTGATGTTAAGAAAATATAAAAAATAAAAATAGACTTAATATTGTATACCTGGTTGAACATAAAAAAAAATATATAAACTGAAAGAAAATAAGTATAATATTTAAATGTGCATACAAACATTTATGTTTTAAATTGAATTTAAAACTACTATAAAATAAAATAAAAACAAAATCATTCAGCCACATAGTATATCATTTAGTTATATTTTTGTTGTTCCAAATGTTACCCATACAAATTTTATGACTTTTATTATAAGTACGCACTTAGATTATCAATTAGCAAAGCCTAAACAGAAAATAAAACTTATTTTCTAACATTGTCCCATATGAATTTTTTGAAAAAAAAAATAGTGTTTAACTATTTTAACTTGTTACATATTTCAAATTCAAGATTTAAGTACGCACTTAAATACTCGAAATAAAAACTTTATTATTGATCATGATTTTATTAAACTTGACCAAGATGGTTTCTTAACGAAAACAAAAATACAATATATAAGTATTTTTAATACAACGAACTAATAATGTTAATAGTTTCATATGTTAAAAAAAATGTAATTTTTAGTATTTATTCGATCACAGTATCTCCACACAACCTAGACTCAAACTTATTTTAATTGAAAAACTTTAAATGACTCATAACTTTACATATTTTTAATTGGTATTTGAAAGTGAACTATGATATTTATTACCGTTGGTACAAACTTTGATAGAATTTTTTTTTTCTATTCTTACAGAATAATTATTTGTAGAAACAACTTAATTTTTTTTAGGTAACTCTAAATAGATTCAAGAAATAATTTCTTACCCTAAGTAGTTTATAGGCATTTGTCACTAAAAATGCTCTTAATATATTACAAATAGGTTACTTTATAGATTCGTGATTATACGTTTTCAACTAATAAGACATTTTTAACAAAATAAAGCAAAAAAAGACATAAGAATCACTCACCTATATGTTAAATGAAAAGCTTCCAAATGGATGCATTCTAAAGAAAGTAAAAATAGATGTATTTCATAAAGGAATTAAAATAAATTAATTTAATTAAAGACGAGAAACGAAGATAAAATTACTGAGTAGGTATGAAAATAAATATATATGGCACTTGAAAGAAAATAGCCATATTCCAAACAAAGCATAATATAAATATTGGTTTTTGTGTTAACAAGTGATTGAAAAATTCATTGCAAAATTAGACATAAATAATTGGACGTGTTATTTTTTTATAATTATTTCATCAAATCTCAATATTGATAAGGAAAAACTATTTTCTTTTGTTGATTAATTAACGGCCAACATCATAAATTTTATTTATTTATTTCTAAAAAAATGAAATTAGTTTGGGAGTGAGATATTAAACAAATAATATTTTTTTATTAGTTACGTTCTGACGTGACATTAAGATGCCTCTTTTTTAAGGATCAGTTTTTGTTGCTTTTTCTTTAAAAACATTAAAAAGTAAATTGCAACTTGTTTTTGCAATTTTCTGAAAGACTAAAAGAATAATGGTACAAAATTAGGGACCAAAATTATATATTTAAGTCAAATAATGTTAAATTAACTATTTTCAACTTCATTGTTTGCTTTATTCGTAAAAGAAAAGGTTTGAATTATTCCTTAATGAACAACTCAAATAGTGCATTTGTTAGAGACAAAGAGAGAAGTTAAACATTTCTGATTAGATTAGTTAACTAACGGCATCTTCTTAATAAACCACACAATGTACTTTCATATATGATAAATTTGATTTTTAAAATAAAAAATATATATTTAGTCTTTAGTTTAATTTTTTTCACAAATAATTAATTGTTGATTAAATTCCAATGCTTTTAAAAATTTGGAAAAATAAACTTATTAGTGTGACAAATAGAAATTTTGCACCGTATTTATCAAACAATATACGGAATAAAGAGATATACTTTTTAAAATCATTTATATAAATATAATATTTTTAGGAATTATGTATACTTTTTTTTTTAACTTAAAATTTCTTACAATAGAACGTGGGAAATCAAGCAAAAATAAATCGTTAACACGTCAATGAGAATGTTAGAATATGATTTGTTTTCTTCTCAATTGTTTAAATCACTTTGCTTTAAAAAATTAAAAGGAGAACACACAATTATTAAAACCCTAAATTCCTGAAAGGAATTTTCAATGTTGGGTAGTTGGTAGTGTTTGAAAGATTATTAATTATTGCCATTCGTTGAATTAAGAATGTGTTGACACGCCTATTATTTGACGCACCAAAAATTATATATATAAAAATTAAACTAATTATTTGTTATAAACTATAAGCACTTATCTAATCCAACCATCTAAATAAACCAACCCTTTAATCATTTCCGAAAAGAAAAATCCTTTATTTATTTACCCTCACTTTTTGTTTACGAGTGCCTTGCATGTTAGGTTACATATATTTGTATTGTTCGTAAAGCCTTGAAAATGAATTTGGTGACCATGTTTAATCAATCAAATCTCATAAAAAAATTTATATTCTATTTTATACTTTCTTTCATTTTTAGATATATAAAAACAAAAATAATTGGTAGTTGAAGTTGTTGAAAGTCTCACATCGACTAAATATAAGGTCAATTAACAATATATAAGTTAGTGCAATCTCACCTTATAAATCGATTTTGTGGGATTGAGTTAGATTTAAAGTATACTTCTAACATATATCAGAGTCAGGACTACCCACTATCAAGTCACTAACGAACCATTCATGAAGTTGAGTTTAAAGCCCACTTCTAACATAAGTTAAACCAAGGTCTAGTATAAGTAATGAGATTCACAAAAGATTGTTTTTTTTTTTTTTGCTTAAATACCTTTTTCGTCCTCATTTTTGTAGTGCTTGTGACAGATGATCCTCATTTTGACAGAATGTTTAAAATGATACTCATTTTTACCGAGTGTTTAAAATGATCCTCATTTTCGCAATTCGTATTTTATTTGGTCATTTTCTGTGACGTCGTTTAAATAAGTAACAGAACCATCTGTACAATACACGTAACACACTTCAATGCAACGTAATACAAACAATGTCACCTATACAGTGCTTCGTTACTGACTTTAACGGCGTCACAGAAAAGGACCAAATGAAATACGAATTGCGAAAATGAAGAACATTTTAAACATTCGATAAAAATGAGGACTATCCGCAACAAACACTACAAAAATGATGAGGAAAAATGTATTTAAGCATTTTTTTTAATTACTAATTTTGAAAAAATAAGAATGAATAGGAAAATTGGTGGTGGTCCAAAATTGGAAGTGTCCGTGTGGGTGGCATGTGAAAGGTTGTGATCTTATCATAAGGAACATGGTACCCCATGAAGATAAGATATACCCTAAACGCAAAAGCTCTTCTAACCTTGTTTTTGTGGCATTGGACTCACTCTTTTTCTCAGCATTAACTAAATTTATATCTACTTGTCCATCAAAGTTACATGCTGATTTGACATTCCACTCTACCTTTTCAGCATCCATTAACACTCTTCCTTCAACCTCCATTTTAAAACATACATAAAATCTTCCTTTTTCTGGGTGCTGAAAACTTGAACTCGCATACCATGCATCATTGCATTGTCACACACAACACAACATTTGGACCACACATTCGATGATTATTATAAAACCATTAGTTATGATGTTTGAAGAAGTTAAATGAATTAATGTAGGAGAGAATAAGAAAGTAGGAGAAAATGATGGTTAGAGAAGAAGAACATGAGAAGCACCAACTCTATTTTTTATGATCAATCTGATATATGAATATTTGAGATAGACCAAACGGCTAAGAACTCAGAACTACTATGAACTTGTCGGCACGTTACAACAAAAACAAACAACTTTGTATTGTTCAAACTAACCGTGACAAGTTAGATTCTTTGCAGACGCGTATTCATGCATACCCCACAAATGCATCATAACAAATACGTAACCTTTTCAAATGCCAGCTTGCTTCGCATGCCTCATACAAAGTGTCACCTAATATATATGAAAAATCGTATTTTAACAATTAAATTTTAATAACTTTCTCTTATAACTTGAGTTAGTTTTTTTTAAATGATTTTGAAATATAGAAAAATAAAAAAATAAAAAAAATGAAAAACTATTTAAAAGATGTCATTTTAAGTTGTAAGAGAAAGTTATCAAAATTTAATTATTAAAAGAAATCTTTTTTTAATATATATTTTGGTATCTAATATATAGTTGTTAAAAAGTTAAGATTAAATTTTCTTCATTTTGGTATCTAACATACTTATTCTATGAGTCTTTATTCTTATATAGTGCTCTACTTGTTCATTTCTAGCCAATGCTTTCTGTCAAGGAGGGAGTTTCACAGGAGAGAACAAACACCAATGAGATATGAACTTAACTACATAAGGCATTGACAACACTTTCAACTCAAAACCTTAAGACAATGAGTTTATATCCTTATATAGTGCTGTACTTTCTCATTTCTAGTCCATGCGGGACTTAGACTCATACTTGAATTTCTAACAATACTTAAAGTCAAAATAATATGTATCTGAATAAATGAGTATCTAAGTAAAAGACACTTTTTTCTGAAAATATTGGCCAAAAAATTCAGCATAGACATAAGAAATACACATTTGAATGTTTTGGATGTAGGTTTAACTGGTTCGAATATCTAAATCGAAGAATAATGTGTTTAGGAAAGAATATTTTGATTTTGATAATTTTGTGATGATGAAGTCTCCGACCAGTTTTTTATTTGGTTAAGTAATGCTTATGAAAAGGTAACCAAATGATTGGGCATGATTGGGACATTGTTTGAGATAGTGGGGGGTTTGGAGTAAGAATGAAAAAGTTATTTATTTAGATGATCACAAAAGGAGGAAGAAACCAACAAAACCAAGAAGAGAGGTATATGAAGATAATAAATAAAATTTATTCTAAACTACAATTATTCTACTTAATTAATAATACTCTTATACATGTTTGACATAGATTCATTACAAGTACAAAAAAAAAAAAAAACAAATGCAATGAGAGGCACCTGGTTCCTTTGATTACCTTCCTCTGGCCCACTGACAACCTGCTAAGAGTTGTAGAGCATTTACAAATAATCTAAGAAAATGTCTGTGTAGGATGTTCCTAAGAGATTCCTTTCAATTGTTCTTTTTATTGTTCTTCTTGTTCATATTTCTTTTCTCAACTGGGATTGTATAAGAATAATATTCGTATCAAGAACTTTTAAGGGTCTTTGGAATACCAACATGGAACTAATAAAGATCAAAGATTAGAATTTGTGTTTGGTCTTTTTCCAAGACCGTGGGAAAATTGGTTCTCAGAATATATCACGACCTCAGTCGATCCTTGACCTTGTTTGGGTTATTTGATAAAACACAACTAAAATAAAGGGTTAAATATAATTTTGATTTCTTAACATTCAATGAATTTTGAAATTAGTCTATTTTAAAATTTTAGATCAATTTAGTCATTCATCTTTGTAAAATACGTGAATTTAGTCTTTTTAATCAAATTTTGTTAAATTTATTTGACATTTCAAGCGCATTTCATACTTAACATAAATGTGTCAAACATTATAAACAACTCAAATACAATCATGAAATGCATACAAAACATTATATAAATCTACCAAAATTTGATTAAAATGACTAAATCCACGTATTTCGAGAGATGAAGAACTAAATTGGTCCAAAATTTTGAGATGGACTAATTTCAAAATTTACTGAAAGTTAAGGTACCAAAACATATTTAACCATAAAATAAATTTAAAAGAGAAATACTTTATTGAAAGTATGAGAATAAGAATTTACATATTGATTTATTAGAAATTTGTCCAATATAAAAAATACAATATGTATCATAATAAAATAAAATATCTGATAACGATAAATGAGAATAAAATATATAATATCTTTATTAATAAATTAAACTAAGATACATGATATCTTTATCACTCTTCCAAGTAATTACAAATTGTTTTAATTCACGTAAATTTAGGTTGAAATTTTAAATATAAATTTAAGTTTCATGGAGTCACATCTCGTTAAGTATCATATAAAAAAAATCATAAATTTATTATTTTAAAATTTTTAATTGAAAATGGTAATAATCTGGGTTGGACTCGTGTTTAATTAATGTCAGTGATCATTCATGTATTTTTTTTTTTCGTTTCAAAGCCTTTTAGTAGTTTGGAGGTAAACTCTTCTTATTTTGGGCCTCTGAAGATTTTGGACCAATATCGAATTTTGTTGAGACTTCAGGTCATTCCTAGATAGAGTTTGACGGTTGATATCTAATTAGAATGCAGACTTCAATAAATTTTTGGTTCTTATAGGAAACAGTTAACTTTTCCAAAGAACATATTCATTTTAACATTTTTCTTTTGCAGCATTTTAAATTTTATTTAAAAATGTCAAACTGTTTATCGTTCTCTATTAGTCACGTCATCTTAATAGAAATATATATTGAAATAATGTATTAAACAATAGAAAAAAAAAATCAAAAGACAAATGTCAAGAGGACCAAAATAAAAATAAAAGTTTACGTTGACTAAAAAATTAAGCCTATAATTTATACGTGGCCCAGGTTTAAACTTTGCCACTATTCCACTATGGTCCCAGGCCCAAAAATGCACGTGACCCAGTATATCGTCATTATTCCAGGCCCAAAAAATCTAATGATCCAGGATGACTCTAATAAAATTGAAAAAGAAAGAAATTTAGTTAATGTCACATAAGTTTGAATAAAAAAGCAATGATGCTTTAATATATGGAAAAAATGATCAGTAAATATTTAATAAAAAGATATGACACAAGAGGCAAATAGTTTGAATCATTTAATAATAATAATAAAAAAAATCTGTTAGTTAATACTATAGCAAAAGGATATTAGAAAATAATCAATATCTTTATTTGTTAAAAGTATTTTCAAGTTTGCATATATTCTTCTTATTTATAGTTTTAAATTTCATGATCAATGTTTTATTTTCTTACGAGGATTTAATAGAGAAACTAATTAATATATTATTTTTAAAATTATTGGCATTGCACGTTTAAGAAAAACTTAACTTTTAAATATGGTTTGTTCTCTAAAATTTTAAAAAATATTAACCCGAATTATGATACAATTTTTTTTTATCCTCTCACTAACTTCAAACAAAATTTCTAACAAATAATCGTTCTTGTAATGTTCACGACCTGTGTTATAATATATACGCTGCAACAGAACTCTGAAAAATGTAGACATAACGTTACAACATTCATCTCCTTAAACTCTTTATAAACAAGACATAACAATGCAAGAATGGAATAAATAATAATAAATATAAAATAATAACAAAGATTTTGATATTTTGGCAAGTTATTTTCGGACAAAGTTTTCTTTTTAAGTCATATTACATCTTTTTTTTTTTTTTTTTAATTTATACCAAACTTTTTTTCCATCCAATAAGATATTACTACATCAACGTTATTAAAAATTTATCAAAAAAACTTTGTTAAAATATGTGTATGTAAAAAAAACATATTTATTTTTACCCGAACTTAGTTGTTACAAGCTTTGTAAATGATTTTATTTACTACTTCGTTACTTACTCGTATGAATATTTAAAAATGAGATAATGATTAATATAAACTTATTTTGAAATATTTATAAAATCAACATCTTCAAACAAAATTCTCTAAAAACCACCGCAAAAAATAAATAATAAACCTAATTAATCTTCCACAACATATATATTCAGAATTTTTTTTTTACATCTACCTTCTTTGTAAAAATGCTTATATTAAAATTAAAATGGAATAAGAAAAATTAATCGATTAAAAGAAAAAAAAATTGGTTGCCAAACTGTAATGATGTAGGTTGTAGAGATCTCTGAAAAAACTTGCCAAACTTTTGGTGATATATACATATTTATGCAAAGAAGTTCAGAAGTGTTATTGGCTAACATGAGAAAAAGAAATTTTGAACTTAACCCAACATTAGTTTATTGACATCAACTTAATAACGAAAAATCTGTTAAAGATATGCTAATTTCATTAAGTTGATATAAGCTTCAGCAACAAGAAGAATCAAACTATGAAGAAAATGGAAAATTCAGGTCAAGCCACGACAAACAATTTCATGTGTTCGGTTGATTTAGTTTCATTATTTGAACATAAAAGAAGTTAGTAAATTATTGCTATTTATTTTATTTTATTTTCTATTTTGAAAAACACATTCCTTTTTAATAGTTTGGTGAGTGTTTCATTCACTTCCTCAATTTATTTGGATTATAAGCTTTGCTTTTTCTTTTTTGACAATATATATATATATATATATATATTTTCTTTTCAGTTATCAATTTTATACCCAACATCACGTCTTTTTCACATGATGAAGAGCCAACACAACTATCAATAACTGATTCAGGTGACATTTCAAGTACACGAATTAATTCATGTTAAATTATTCTCATTTAACTAATATATAGTTTTAAATTTGAATATTTGAATATTAAATACATACCTACATCTACATGGAATACAAAAAAAAAAAGTGATTTTAGTGAAAGAAATGTAAATAAACTTTAAAAAATAGATTTAAATTCTAACTCATCTTTATATAACCGTTAAATAAATTAAGGTTTGTATTTATTTATTTATAATATATATATATATATATATATATATATATATATATATTATATATAATAAATATATGATTTTTTAAATATTTTCTCACATCAAGACATATACATATTTTGTGTGTAATTATATAATAAAGGGTGGCTTGATAGTGGTATAATATGGATGACATCATACATCAACAAATAATAAAATTTTACTAGGATATATGATGAGAAATAAACTTTAAGTCTAATTCAATTTTATAAAATTGACTTCTAAGATAGAAAGTGAATTTTACTTTATATCTTGTAATTTTATTTTATCTCTACTCAATATGAAATCTCCAAAAAAAATAATTTAAAAGTTTAAGAAATAAAAAAAAGATTATAAAATAAAATCACAATGATCAAAAGTGGAATCTATTTATTCTAGTTGACGAGCACATTTGCAAACAATATTAATATTTTTCAAGTTTTAACCTCACCACCTTGTAATTTTAATATAATCGGAACGTTGATTTATTTTGTCATTAATGATATAGTTATCGGTTAGTTTAAATTAATCTTCAGCCTTTTAGTTACGCTATGGGTTGCTTTATATCGCACGCTGCATATAGGAAAAATGATTACTAGCTAAAACTTTATGAAATCCACAAATAGTTGTATAATAATAAATTTTATTATTATTATGCTTATTATACTAATCAATACTAGCTAACATTGATTTGGAGCATCGAAAAGCTAGTAAATAAACTAGTACATGAATGATTTCTTAAACCATGGCACCGTCGCCATTATTTTCCTTTGATGAACGAAGTGAATATTGACTTGCCATCACTGCCTCATCCAATGTTAGATAGAATGCTTCTTTCCCAATTTTGTCAACAAACTTTGATGCCAGAAGCTTCTCCAACACCTCAATCCTCGGATTTACGAACAATGTCTACACAATAAGAAGAAAAAACAACATAAATAATCACTAAAACACGTTCATTTAGTTAAAAGTTGAACAGTCGGACGAGAGAATCCTTGAAAGATACAACACCGATGAAACATAAACTTAATTTACATATCAGGAATTGACAATATCTTTAATTCAAAACTTTAAAACAATATGTTTGTGTCTTTCTTATTTTACTCGAAGTGAAACTTAGAATCATACTTGAATTTTCAACGATTAATTACCTTAATTGCATTCTTTGCCAACACTTTAACAAGCTCATCCAATGCTTTGATAGCAGTTGTGTCAATGGCTGTTACTCCTGTAAATTAGGCAATCAATAACAAAGATAAGCATTTTTTTTTTCACAAACTCAATGATCCAAGAGGATTCTAAACACTGAATGCAAACAATTTTTCTATCTTCACCTGACAAATCAAGTACGATGTGTTCAACATTCTCTCCAGTAGAGGATTGCTCACTTCGGATATACCTCATAATCCTAATGCAAATCAAATTAATCAGAATAGTTTTGATAATTTCCTTGCATAATCAAGCATATTAACTGTTGATTATACTAATATGTGAATCAATAACTTACCTTTCTTTGACGTAATTAGAATTTGCAAAGTAAACGGGAGAACCAAGTTGAATAACAAGAACACCAGGGAATGTTGAAACTTTATATTGATCTGTGTCTCTGAATAAACCTACTTCAGCTAACTTTCCAAGCTTGCATGCCGCTGGTCTAGCCACATATAGAAGTGCTCTCAGAAGTCCCAATGCAACCTTCATTGCAAATAGAATAATCAACAAAGTCAAACTCAGTTTGAACCATGCATGACATAGATAATGAAATTTGAATTCTCTGTCTGGTTTTTCGTGTTGTTCCTCTGTTGTATTTTCAAAATATACTCATTTTGATGTTTTAAAATACACCAATATCAATGCATTTTGAAGACACAGTACAGAACAACACCAAAATGTTGGATAGAAAATTTGAACACTAGATAATGTGGTAGCCCTGATCGTGGCATGACATTGAAAATTGATATGATGAAATGAAGCTACTAAAATGAAGAATGGAAATACTGACAGAAATCATGAGACCAACATCCATGCTTATGAAGACAACTCCGAGGAAAGCAGCCATGCAAATGACAAAATCAAATTTGTCAACTTTGAAGAGATGAAAGACTTCTTCGTAATGAATGAGTCCAAGCATGGCAGATATAATAATGACCGAGAGAGCAACAAGAGGGGTGTAGCCAAATAATGGCGCAATAAATATCAGTGCCAGTGCCATTACTACTGCTTGTACCACATTTGCCATTGCAGTCTTACACCCTGCATTGTAATTCACTGCAGTCTTCGAAAATGGTCCTGCAAAATATAGATTTTAGAATCAACAACATGTAACATAACATAACATAATAACATGTACTAAAAAGTATTACTGGTATGGTTAGTTTGTGAACATGTGTGAATGAAAACTCACCACTGGTCAAGTAGCATGAAGTAAAAGATCCGAACAAGTTCATGAGACCAAAAGCGATCATTTCTTTGTTCCCATCATGAGGTGAGTTATCCAGAACAGCAAAGCTTCTTCCTATTGCTATTCCTTCCTAAGAAAAGCAAATGGATAAGTAAATAAAACTGATAAAAAGAATTGTTGAAGTGTACATGATGATTGGAAGAGATTTTAGTTTCTTACTGCTAATGATAACACTCCTGTGATAATACCAGCTTGCAAAACTGCTGATAAGTATTTGCTATTAAAGTTCAAATAGTGGATGGACAATGGATTTAATCCTTTATCTAGATGCCCCACCTATATGTACATAATCAATTTCAGATAAGAACAAACAAACAAAATCTTGGAATATTTTTAAGATGATTTTAGAAACTTAAAACAATTATTATTATATATCTTACTTACAATTTGAATTCCATGTTTTTGGCCCTTGACAAGGTAGGTGAAAACGCCAGAAACTACTATAGTCACCATTGGACCTATAGCTTGTACCCAAAAGAGTTTTGGCTTCTTGTTCCTCTAAAAGATTGCACCAAAATGTTAAATCCATTAGAATAATCACTTGATTAACATATATCGCCTTTCTAAAATATTAATATTGCTTCATCTTCTGAGTCTATTCACTAATATATAGTATTCATAATATATTTTTAAGGCCCAACAAGTTTGAGTGGTGCACTAAATGTCTTATCATGCCACTTTTTTTTTTAATTTTTTTTTCACACAAATTTGTGTCTATAGAAAAAGTACTCACCAAGTGTTTGGTAAATTGCAAGAAAGCAAACAAGACCACGCCAAGAACTGTAGGTTCCCACCTAATCTGTTAAATATGAGGAAAAGACAACCCACCCACGTTATTTATCTCCAAAATATAGATAAAAATAATAATTTTCTTTTCTTAAAAGCTATTTTTGATGAAACTAACGAAACAAACAATGAACATATATAAAAAAGAGACTGAAAGGGGAAAAAGATTGTAAATTGATATTTCCCTTTTAAAAGATCAGTGCCTTATTGATTAATCTATTGCTTCTTATGTATAATACTTCGATCATATTTTTTTCATGTTAATAAAATCAGCAAGGTTTTAAAATTGTAATTTGCAAACACAAGCATACTGTGGAATCTGATGCATGTGTTGAAAAGAAGCTAAAATTGAGATGAGATATCATTGTCATTCTAGAGGAAACTGTCTTCATATGTAATAATTTGATTTCGTATCGCAACCTTTTACTATTTTGGTCGGTCAAAAAAGCACTAAGAATGATTTTAACTTGTTGTATTATTCTATGCTAACCTCGTGTCTGTTGTTGATGATGGCCTTTACCACTTCGATCAAGTTGGTTTTCTGCGAAAAATGTATCATCCCAAACACGCCCTTTAGCTGTTGGAGGATGAGAATCACTGCTGTTCCTGCCATGAAGCCATTGATGGTGGAATGAGAGAAAAAGTCCACCAATATCCCAAGCCTGCAACAACAAGTTTTGGAATTTGAAACATGATATACTTGGTCTCAAACACAACAACCTTGGAAAAGTGTTAGAAGGAAAATGAGTTACCTGAAAACTCCCAAAGCAGCTTGGAAAACACCAGTGACAAAGGTGGTTGTGAAAATCAAATGAAGATACAAGGTTGGGTCCTCGTTTGGATCTACCACAGTTTGTATGGTTTGACCAATAAGCAATGATGCTGCTGCTATCGTCCCCACTGCCATGTGCCTTGAACTCCCAAAAACAGCATACACCAGAGGTGGCACAAAACTTGAATCTGATCAAATTACAACAATCATTTCCAACCACGTCAAATCAACGTATTTCCTTAAATTCTACATTGCTTCTTCATCCCAACCAAACACAACCTTAACAAATCGAATGAATTACCAGACACACACAAGGGGATTAAATTAAAACTGTCAAAGGAAGTTACTTTAAAGTTTACGTAACTATAAGTCTATAACTAACGGTCCACATAATGGATTTCATCAAACCACACTCAAAGTGATGATGATATCAGAATTTCTTTTTTCTGATAAAATTCACCATGCACATGTGTTGTTGATTCTAATTATAAACATCATCATCATCACCACCATCATCATTCATTCAGTGTTGTTGATCACAGAATTGTGTGAGAGACACGAGATGAAGAAAAAATGAATGGGAAACAGAGATTAAAAGCGGATAATAATGAACGAAAGACAGTGAGTGATTGTGATGATTCTTACAGAGGCCAATGAGAGGAGGAAGGTCTGCAAGTTTGCCATAGCTAATGCCTTGAGGGATTGCAAGGCTTGAAATGGTTAAACCTGCGATGAGGTCAGAGCAAAAGAGACGCCAAGTATACGTTGGAAGCCACTCAAAGATAGGGATGAAGTATTGCACCCCTTTCAGCACCCTCCTCATCGGTTTCTCCTCGTTCTTGAACTGCCTGAAGGGATCATCAGGAAACAAAGCTTCCTTCAAACTCGCCTTCAGTTTCTCCTTGAATCCTCTCTGGATCGAGAAATTCACCCCATGATGATACTCCTCAGCATCATTATCATCATGGTTGTGATTGTAATCGTCCGTGTTCCCAGTAGTACCCATATTACCAACAAACAACAACAGCAATGGTAACAAAACAAAGAATGTTTTTTTATGTGTCTCTGTTTGTAAGTGTTTGTGTGTGTCTGTTGTTCACAGAAGAGAACAGATATATAGAGATAGAGAAGAAGAGGGTGTGTGAGTGAGAAATAGTAACCAGTTAAGGGTGCTTGTGTGAGAGACGCGTGGTGGCGTTGAGAGTTTATATAGGCCTTTTGCAGTGGAACACTATTTAGGGTAAATGGTAATTGGTTTACAGAACAACAGTGGATCAAGTCTTGATGAGGTTGACAATGTATCATAGGTGTGTGTTTTTTTTGGTATTTCTTTGGTTTCGATAACTCACACAATTCTGCTATGGTTTTGGATCACACTTCGATGCTGCTGTGCAGAAAACAGTGCAGCAACGTTGTTGTGCTGTCTCTTCTGCATTCTTCCATGAATTAATACCAACCTCCAATTTCTTCTTCTCTATATATATATATATATATATATATATATATATATATCTTTTTTTTTAACACACTGTTATATTACAACGTTAATAATGGTTAATTAATATTTTCACAATATTCCTTTAATTGCTACCTTTCTTTAAATATATTTATTTTGTTTTTAAAGCTAAAAATAATGTAAACTACTTTTTTATTAATTATATATACGTAACATTTAATTAATTTTGACTTATATCTTTATTGTGAAGTAGAAATAAATAAAATAAATAAAATCTCGTAACGATGTTGTAGAATCAAGATATTTTTTGTATTTATTGAAGGATATATACAATTTCAAAGACAGATAAGAAAACTAAACAGGTATATATTTAAAAATGTTCATTTAGAGTATAGAATGATATTAATGCTGTATTAAGTTATTTCAATTACAGACTCGATATCCAGAAACATTAATTATGAAGAGTTTTTTTTTTTTTTTCTTTTTCTCAATGTAATGATAAACGTTTGGTCTTGGGTTTGTCTAGAAAAATAAATAAAAAAACGTGTGAATCTTGCATTATTTAATATATTTTTTTTCAATTGTTTTTTGGTCAACCAGTAACAAAAGTTATTATTGATGATTTTTAAGAGAATGTATTGCAAAAAAAAAATGACAAACTTGAAGTGTATTTATTTTAGGTATTACAAAACATACTTTGGGAATTGTTTGTAAGAAAGTGGAACATTAGCATGTGAATTATAATAAAAACATACATCCACACACGTAACTTATTTTCAGAAATTTATATCACACGTATTTTTCTTTTTCTATTCCCATGCAAAAGGGTAAAAAATATTTTATTTCCGTAAAAATGGACTTTATTTCTTAAAATATATTTCTCCATTCAACTCATTATACATTTTGAATTTTTTATTTCATTTCTGATGATTTATATTTATTTCTTTCTCCCCTTTCTATTGTCATGTAACGATATTTTGAGTTAATAATGCATCGTTTTGAGATCGATTTTGGGTGATATTATATTAATAAATTAAAAAATTATGAACTACTATAGTCTTTTGAGTGTGGCGAATAGAGAAGAAAATTTATTTTATTATAATTCTATACTCTAAACGTTTGTTATTCAAGTGATATTTGTTGTTGTTTATAAGCTATTTTATTATGTTGTGCTTCTTCATCGATACGTACACATATATTGATTTATGGTATTTTTGGATTGATTGTGAAAGATAATAATTTAATAATTTTAGTGTCAACCTTTTAAATTTAATTCATTTTATGCTTAAATATAATTTAAGAATGATTGCCTTTTGAGCTACTATTAGCATTCTTGTTTGCAAATATGAGAGGCTATATGAGTGTGTTAGGAACACGAATCTTCTATGCCGTTTTTTAAAGAGTTTTATATATTTATATGAAGAAATACATCATCATTAAAAATGTTCAAGTGCAAAATTTGCATATATATATATATATATATATATATATATATATATATATATATATATATATATATATATATATAAAAATATTTTTTTTTTTTTTATAAAAATATTTATGAAGAAATTTGTTCAATTAAATATTTAATCAAGATATATAACAAACAAGCATGAAGAGTTTAGTTTGGAATATCTCCTCTTATATTACAACGTAAATTAAAATATACCTAATGAAACTCTCAAGTATATATTTGTATATTATTTATTTATAAATAATGTCTTTCTAAGTTTACAAAATGAGATATTTTTAGCAAGTTGAAATGTATTTAAGTTAGTGTGTGGCACCGGCCTCAAATTGGAAAGAGTTACAAAGACAAATTTTGAAAAATAAAAAAAAAGTATTTCTTTGATCCACATCTTAATTTTATATTTTTAATATATTTTTCTTCTCGAGTTGTAGTTTAAATAATGTTGTTCTTACAATTAATTAAAACCAATTACTTTCTAGTATTTCAATTTTTTTAAACATATGTTTTTAATTGTTTATTTGTTGCAAACAATTATTATTATTTATCACTTTCTCTAGATTGAATAATTGATGTTCGCATAATTTGTAATAAAATTTAAAATGATAATGACAAGCAGATACAAGTAATTTAAATAAAAATGTTTAGAATAAATAAGTGATATTAATTATACACATATAGATTAAAGGGTTAATATGTTTTTGGTCACTTAACTCCAAGTGAAGATTGGAAATAGTTCCTCTTCAAAAATTTTGGATTAATTTAGTCATTTAACGTTGAAAATATGTGTATTTAATCATTTTAATCATTATTTTTTAAGTTTACTTGACGTTTTAAACGCATTTCATAATAGTATTTCAGTTGTTTACATCGTTTAACTCATTTTTGCTTCTATGTTGACTAACAAATGCGTTTAAAACGTCAAATAAATTTAACAAAATTTGGTTAAAATGACTAAATTCACCCATTTTATAAAGATGAGGGACTAAATTGGTCCAAAATTTCCAAGAGGAATTAATTCCAATTTTCAATAAAAGTTAAGGCACAACAACATATTTAACCCTAGATTAAACTACTATTTTTATGACTTAAAAAATTACAAGTTGTGATGAATCTATACATCAAAGTAGGGAGAAAATTTCAACGATTGTATTTTGATTGAGTAAACTAATAAAAAGATATTGAACTAATGAAATTGGAGAGAAAGCAGAACCGATCAAGTTCCTTTCATTTTTATTTTTTAATGAATAATTATTAATTATGCCGCAACACGTACAAGGTTTTTAAGTATAAATTTCAGTTATTAGAATATTGAATGGGTTGCTTCCATTGATAAATTAGTCTTTCTTGAGCTTCTTATTAATAAATTATATAAATAGCTTTATAAGTAATTTTCTACAGTTATTTTAACATTGACTATATACAAACACTAATTCAAAAGCTATGCCTGAAAATATTTATTTATTTATGCTCATAAACTACGTTTACATATATCAAGAACTTTGATATTTTATTTTCCAAATACTGAGAATATTGGAAGAATTCAGAGTTAGAATAACACTGGTGAATTGATTCTAAAAACTTCTTGATAAATATTTTCTGAAAATAATGTAGATAATTTTTAAGTTTAAAAAAAAAAGTTCTTGATCACACACACACATTATTAAAAATCCAAAACAAGTAATGAACAAATGAATAATAAAAATATCATCTCATAATGTGATTATTTTTAAAAGATTAAAAAATAATAAGAAAATCTTGCTATAGAATTTGTAGATGACTTGGTTTAAAAATACATTTTGTGGATTTAATTCAAAAAAAATATACAAAAGGGCTTAAAACCTTTTTTGAAAAAAAAAATATTTAATATCATTTTTTTAATTTGAGAAGAAACTTATACATTTTCTTTAAAAAACAAAGTTAATATCAATGATATTAAAGAATTTTGTTATTAAATGGATATAAAAACCATTACAAACGAATTAACTACTTAATTGTTTTAAATAATAGTTTATTTTCTATTAAGTAATATTTAAAAAAATCATCTCTATGTAGTGTAAGCATAATCCATTATATAGTGCAATCTTATTTTCAAATATATATATATATATATATAAATTAAACAAATATTTAAACTTCATACAAGTTAAGAAAAAAACTTAATGTAATGCATGTTAATCGAAAGAATCTCTCTCTCTCACACACACACACACATATATATATATATATATATATATATATATATATATATATATATATATATATATATA
>Ga0214543_1004928_pt1 | contig 25020 bp, 14 predicted proteins | sample CNSS2metaG_FD_160094 | JGI IMG/M metagenome (GOLD analysis project Ga0214543, IMG submission 160094) | Root nodule microbial communities from cowpea collected in UCLA plant growth center, Los Angeles, California, USA - CNSS2 | ecosystem: Host-associated > Plants > Roots > Nodule | place: USA... | reverse complement strand
ATATAACACTCACACACACACACGCGCACACACACACACACACACACACACACACACACACACACACACATATATATATATATATATATATATATATATATATATATATATATATATATATATGCACAACAAACTAAAATGAGATCAAGGCATCCTAACCAGTCAAATACAACCCAATTTATTGTAATTCAACTATGAACACGTTATTCACTTGTGTAGAAAAGTCTGGACCTCACCAGAAAGTGTATACACTCAGTCACTATTAAATTCTCAAGTTCTAGTGTTTACACTCTGCACTTGATAAAGAACTACACTTCCATAGGCTTGTAAACCCTTTAACATCAACCAATTTGCCTTGAACATTCTTAGAATCAATAGGTCTTCAAAATTAAGCTTGTAATATGGCCAAGCTAAGGGTGGGACAAAATATGGTTGCAGAGTTTTGAGTTTTGAGTCTAAGAATAGTGAAGTAGTGGTGATCTAGGCTTGTGACTCAAGTCTGGTTTGGCCTTTAACATCACACCATCATCACTAGCTTCATTGCTTTCCTTTTCTAGATTTTCACTTTCTCTTACCATGTATTTTTTTCTCTTTTCACAATTTCTAACACCTATCTTTTTCTTTTGCTTTTGTTTGCTATTACAACTTCTACACATCATATTTCCACTTTGAAACACCTTAGCACCCCTAGACTTGAGTCACATATCCTTTCTCACTTTAGCTCACTGTTTTCACTGCTCTTGAAAGGGTATTTTTTTGTTTTTCTCTTTGGTCAGGGTCGTTCAACATGTTAGTATATTTAAGAATGGGTAAAAGGTTCAAATTTGGGTTCAATGGTGTATAGATGTGCAAGTTGGTTATATTTGGTTTGTGGCTGAGATCCAAAGATGGCTTATATCAAGTTCCAAGTATGCTTAAGCAATTAACATTGACAAGAGTATCCACAAGTTCTAGAGTGCAATATATACAAAGTGAATCACACATGATTTGAAGGTAAATTCTATAAAAGTTTGAAAAATATTTGATTGACGTGATAGATAGATAAAATGTTTAATTAGATTAAAATGTTAGATTACAATTTATCCTTATGATAAAAATTAATATAAAATAAAATCTAATTAGTTAAACTTAATAATAAATCAAATTTATTTAGTTAAAATAAAATTTTAATAGTTTTAATTGATTTAAAATAAAATGTAATTGGAAAATAATTTTAATTGGCCACTTCAATACATGTGCCCTAAAGATTCTATATTAGAAAAACATGATGATAGATCTTCCATGCTTGTAGGAGAATAATGAATCATGTAAAGGATGTCTCCTCAATAAACAACATTGATTACTATTCTCAACAGGCAAAACATGGAGAGCAAAAGATTTACTAGAGTTTATTTGTACTGATGTTTGCGGACCAATGAGGACGCCTTCATATCACAACAATAGGTATTTCATCCTCTTCATTGATGACTTCTCTAGCATGACATAGGTCTATTTCTTAAAGGTAAAGTTAGAAGTCTTTGGAACATTCAAGAAATTCAAAGCCCTTATCGAGAAGCAAAGTGAAAAACAAATAAAAGTATTTAGAAGTGATTGTGGAAAGGAATACACATCTCGCGAGTTTGACAAATTCTGTGAAGATGAAGGCATAGAGAGACAACTTGCAGTCGCATATACTCCACAACAAAATAGTGTGTCAGAAAGAATCGCACTATCATGGAGATGGCAAGATCAATAGCACTAAGTATGCCTAACACCTTTTAAGCTGAAGTAGTCTATAGTATAGTTTACATTCTAAACAAATGTGCAACTAAGGCAGTCTAAGACAAAATCCCTACGATGATTTAGATTTATCTATTACATACATGTTCCTGTTCAAAGTAGGCACGAGCTTGAAGACAAGACTATATGAGGAATATTCTTGGGATATAAAACACAATCAAAAGGCTATCGAGTTTACAACTGACAAAAAAAAGCTCATCATTAGTCGAGATGTTGAAGTTGATGAAAGTGCTTCATGGAATTTAGAAAAAGAAAAAGTTGTTAAAAGCAACAATTTAGTTCCAATGCAACAATCTAAAGAAGAAACTCAAGAAGAGACAGAAGCTTCAACTACGCTTTCTCCCCCTCCACAACAACAACAACAACTAGTAGATTCTTCACTAGAGTCCACTCTAAGACGAGTAAGATCTTTAGTAGACATATACGAAGCTTGAAATATGTACATGATTGAGCCTAACTAGTATAAAGAAGCATGAAAGCAAGAAGTATGAGCCAAGGCTATGGAAGATGCTAAAATGATTGAGAAGAATAACACTTAGGAGCTCGTAAACTATCCTTAGAGAAAAGAAATCATTGGAGTGAAATGGGTGTATAAAATAAAGCTCAATCTTGATGGAACTATACAAAAGTAGAAGGCCAAATTGGTCATAAAAGGCTAGTCACAACAACTAGGAATCGACTATAATGAGACATTTGCTTCAACCGCACAACTAGATATAATAAGAGCTCTAATAGACCTTGTAGCACAAAAAGGATGAAACATATATCGACTAGATGTCAAATCAACCTTTCTAAATGGAGAGCTTGAAGAAGTGATTTATGTTGAATAACCATAAGGCTTCATTAACAAAGGCAATGAAGGCAAAGTACTAAGACTAAAAAAAGCCTTATATTGCTTGAAGCAAGCTCTTCGAGCATGGTATAGCAAGATTGATCAATACTTCATTGATCAATGATTTAGGAGGACCAAGAGTGAGCCAACACTATATATTAAGGCCTAAGGTCAATACCAACTCATTATCTCCTTATATGTCGATGATTTTATCTATTCAAAAAACAATATGGAGATGATGAAATAATTTAAAGAAGACATGATGAAAACATTTGAGATGACTGACCTTAGCTTGATGAACTATTTCCTCGGTATAGAAGTGAAACAATAAAAAAGAAGGTATATTTATCTCTCAAAAGAAAATATATTAAAGCCCTATTGAAGTAGTATAAGATGTATGATTGTAAACATGACGCTACTCCATTGGCGGTAAATGAGAAGTTACAAAAAGATGATGCAACACAAGAAGTAAATGCATCACGCTATAGGAGTTTGATTGGAAGTCTCTAATATCTCACAGTCATACGACCAAACATTATGTATGCGACGAGTCTTCTATCAAGATTCTGGCAAAAGCCAAGTCAGATTCATTATGGAGTAGGAAAACTAATTTTAATATATCTACAAGGCACAAAGGAGTTTGGAATATGGTACAAAACCATGACTAACTCAAGGACTATCGACTACACCTGTAGTGATTGGGCATTGTCAATAGATGACATGAAAAGCACCTTAGACTATGCTTTCCTCTTTAGATACGAAATATTCTCTTGGACATTGATAAACCTCTTGTGTCCTAGAGATTTAGTCAAACTTGATTTCTTTGCTAAAACTACTTAATATAGCATAGTGATCAACCTAGGATCAATCAAAGGATAGGCGAAGGAAAATGAGTGATTTTAATGAACTTATGTAGTGAAAATGAGAAAATCTAATAGAATGTATTCAAACTAAAGCTAACACAAACTTAATTGCTTATGCAAAATCTGAACATTCAATTGTTTGATGAAATGCCTAAGTGAACTACAATGCTCCTAAGGTGTTTGATGAAAAGCTAGAACTAACTATGTGTTCCAATGTATGAATATGCAATACAATGCTCCTAAATTTAGTCTAACGATGCAAAATGCTTTTAACACCTAAATAAAACTAAATGAACCACTGAAACTGAATTCAATCTCACAAATGCAGAAATAAAAAATCTATAAAATTCCCGAGAGCATCTATGTGTTTATGATAAAAGACAACATATGAAATCAACTTCTAATGCATGAATAAAAAAAAATGTAATGATGCAAAATGTCTAGGAATGATCTCTATTGAACATAGGAACAAGAATCACTAAAAAATGTTGAGTAAAACTCGAGTTCCTAAATAATGAACCTTAATTAACGGTTTTAACGAACTTATGAATGAGCATGAAATTGGATGCAATGAACAATGGGTTGGATGCATAAACAATGAACAAACATTACATATAGTGGCATGAATATGATACAAACGTGAAATGAGTACAAACAGCATGAAATCACAGAATTCGAAATCAGAGTGCAAATGAAATAGTTGCGCGAAAGTGTAGATTTAAAGAATGTGATTCAAGGTTCCTAGTGCGTGCCTAATTGATCATAGATCGAAAGCCATTTGATATCTATGTAGATGACCACACATTTGTGAAATTCAAGACTCCAACTGAATTTCAGTGTTTGATTTAGATCAATATCAGTCAACCTGTGCACCCTTGACTCACAAGCTTTAATCAACCAAAGAAATGAAAAAACATGTCAAATAATCGATGGAATTGAGAAGAAATCATGAATCTATTGAGTAGAAACTTCTTACAAATGAATTGAACAGTAGATATGAACTTAATTCTCATGGTTCAGCTCCACGAAACATCAACATAGTGGTAGAAATTGTGCACAAACACTACAAAAAATGTAGCAGAATTGGTTCTATGGTGGTGGGAATGGAGTGCTTAAGAGAGAGAGAAAGAGAGAGAGAGAGAGTGGATGAAGTGTGTATGGTGTGTATGGTGTATTGTGGTGTGATTGTTGTTTGAACCATGAACTGGCGCCAAGTTAACAGAATTCAAAACCTGTTACTAGTCCTACAAGTTGCTACAACTAACTAAACTACCATTATATGCCTACACTACTTTCCACTTTAACTTAGAACTTAGGTGGTAGGTTCTTTAGGGATTGGCACAACTTGCTTTAGGTTATCTACGTGTAATTGGTGATATTTCAGCATCCACATGATGTGCTACAATGGATGAATAAATGCAATTGGCGCATTGCATCTCCAAATCCAATCATCCAATGGCCTTCCACTTGGTAACTTTGCATAGTTCAAACTCCACTTCACTTCTTCATCTGAGCAGCAGCTTTCTCACTCAACCCCCTTTCAACAACTTCAATCTACACTATTAACTACGCTATAACAAAGAAAACAAGTTAGAAAACATCAAATCAAAATATGTTATGCCTACCACTCACTTAAAAGAACTAAACATGTAAAAATGGGATTTAAGATTGTTATGCATTTACAGACAACTTTTTAGCCATCTTAGGATCAAAACAAGTGTATTTTAATACCCCAAAGCTTTCCCAAAAGGTGCCATCTCATTTGGAATTGAAAATCAAAAAGTCAACTTTTGGTCAAACTTTGGTAAACACTTTTAAGCAAATTTGGTTGGGTCCACTTTCTTCCATGGCTTTGTTTGGATATTTGCAACCTTCCTTGACCTTCATATCTACATAAGACTCGAAATTCTCACATGTGGATGTTAAGCACACCAAAACCTATTCAAAAATTCCTAAAACTAGACTAATACTAGGTCAATTATACTTCTAAGCTTTCCAAACTAAGCTAAGACTAAACTAATATGATACTACCTATTCATGAACCTATTTCACATATTAAACTAAGCCTAACTATTGCTACTCCTAATTAATAATTATGCTAAAGAATGCATTAAAAACACCTAATTAGCCTACTTTTGTAAAACTATACTAGAATCGTAACTAAACTAATTATAAGCTAATGACTCCTAATTAACCACTTAGACTTACCCAAAATAATGCAATTGACTAAGAAGCAAGCAACCGTGGCACAATCAACAGCTGAAGCAAAATATGTGGCTACTATTGAAGCAACGAGTCAAGTTATATGGCTTCGGAAGATATTCAAAGATATGGTAGAAAAAGAAAGTGGACCTACTATAATCAACTGTGACAATAAATCAACTAGTGCAATGACGAAGAACCAAGTGCATCATAGTAGAACATAACACAAAGCAATTAAATATCATTTCATTAGAGAAATAGAGACAAATATGAAGATCTAACTCAATTACTGCAGAACAGAAGACTAAATTGCAGATATTTTACAAAGGCGTTACCAAGACAAGGGTTTGAACTAATACGCACTCTACTTGGAGTTACTGAATTTGCTTCAAGGAGGAGTATTAAAGTGTAATGCAAATTCTATAAGAATCTAGAAAATCCTAAGATAAAAGTATTGAAATGTAATGAAAATTATAGAACAATGTAGAAAAGCCTAAGATAGGAGAAAAAATCAAGAACATTCTACATAGGTAAAAATCTAAAACATTATATACAAGTTCTAGTTAGAATGTTCTAGAATAATCATTAAGTGAGATGTGGTCTATAAATACCTATGTACTCTACCATTTTATGTATGACAATAAGTAAGAAAACATATAACACACCACTCACAACTACATAACATACTACTTCCAAATACTACTTCCACATTCTACTAACTCCATAATTTTCTTCATCCCATCAACTATTCCTTTCACAACCTCAAAGCACTATCAATCTGCAACAAAAAATTAAAATAAAATTTAATAGAAGATTCATATGAGACTTAAGAACAATTAATACAACAATATTTCAAGCATTATATCGAAATGATTGACTTAGTAGAGAATAAGAAACCCAACTCCACATCTTTTGTAGCGAAACACGGTTCAACGGCAGGTGGTGTAGTGGAACGATGGTGCAACGACGTGGTGATGTAGTGGAACAACGATGCAGCTGATGTGGTATTTCTTTATGAAATGGAGATAATTCCTTCTAACAATGATTGTCTTGTTCATCTTAATACTATAACATGTTCGAGTTAGGATACGACCACAGATGGAGACATTGCTAGTGAATGGGCACTTGTTGTCAACATAAGTTCATGTACTTAAAATTTAGAACAAATTATAAATCAAAAAAAAAAATTGGAACAAATTTAGAATTTTATTTAGATACACAAATGTATATTTTGCTTCTTATACAAAATATATTTTAAGCCATGTTATCATTCTACCACACAAGTTTGAATTTAGAATGCCTTTCTTAGCCAAGAAGGGGGTTGAATTGGCTAAGTATTTAAAAAATACGCAAAATTAAATCTTGTAAAAAGTCCTTTCTGTTTGAATTCAATTGACCAAAAAATCAAAGGTTCATAGTTGTAAGACCACACATTTTAGTCGATTGAAAAACGGAAACAACAAACTAATTTGTTCATGTAGTATGATTTAAGAGATTGAAATATTAATCCAACCAACTAATATTCTGGGAAATTCTGCAGAAAGATATTGTTCCAATCAATATACCAAACTTAGTTGTACCACCAAATTACGTTAAAGTACATGAACACCATACAAAGATTGATTTAATGAGTTTTCTTGAGATTTAAAAGAGGAACAAGATAAAAGAAAGTGGCTCACACACTAATTTTTATACTGGTTCACTCAATATATGAGCTACATCCAGTTTATCAATGTAACACCCCAATTTTGGGATATCACGGAACGTTCGAAAATTTTTGCGTTTAGCGAAAAAGGAATAAACATTGAAAATGTACTTAATAAAAACTTTTAATTTAATTTAAATTACATAGTTCAACATGTCCCTTTGTCAAAAAGATTCAAATAACAATTACGAACAAAAGAAAATTACATATACTTTAGTATCTGATTTAAAACAACTAAATAATTATAAAAACTTCCGAGTTTACCCCAGCCTCTCGTCGATCTACTCCATGCCAAAAGCATTTGCATTATCATCTGCTCCCGTATAACACACACGTTATACTATCATCGCACATACAACAAACATACAAACAAACAAATAGGGGTAAGCTAACCATAAACAATGATATATATGTAAAAGAAATTCGTAAATAAAACATGTCTAATAATACTTAATATCACATTCAAGTAGCACTTAATCAAAATCCAATCAATCATGCCAAGCCAAACATAGCATCACATTCATCTAAAATCTTCAAATATAGTGATCATAATCAACTTTGGTTTTCCGCGACCTCTCACCTGACAACAACATCTAGTTTCCTATAGCAGATGGTTCGATGTGTCCCGCTTAATGCAGCCAGACTGTCTCCCTTATCCCTCAAGGAATTATGAGTAAAAACGTCGATGCATCGCACATCGGACACTATACTCGCAACGAGCCGAAAATAAGGTGAAAACATCTTTCCCCTCCCCACTGCTTCACACAGGCGAGAGGGTACAACACTCGAACCAATCCTCTACCACTGCTTCACACAGGCGAAGAGGACCCCTTTCCACTGCTTCACACAGGCGAAAGAGTCTTCATTGGGCTCCTAGGTACGAAAAACCTCACACAACACTTAATTCCACCAAGAGTTCTCAACAAGACAAAACACTCCCAATATTTAACACATGAGAATTACATATTGCCAACGAAATACTCACCACCGCATCATGCATGGGAAATAAAGTTCCATAACATAAACCCATCAACTTATCAAATAACACATTTATACAACGAACCCAACAAATGACATTCATTCTAACACAGGCATAGCATCGCACACAAGTAACTATCCTCAAACGACCATTTTAACTCCATAACCATGCAACCCATGAAAACAGACGTAATTCAAATCAAGCAAAGTCACACTAATAAGTATAGATAACCAAGTAACGCTAACATATAAATAAACATTAGTTTATAAGCATATGTGTTCCCTTATAAAGCGTATAAACATGTGATATAACCAAACCAAGAGAGCAACAAACATGCCCCACCAACTCCTACAACTTCTCGCATGTACTATCACTTTGCTAAAATGCCAAAGCTGCAGTCAAAGAACCTCATGTGAATAATTGCAAAACCCTTTCATGATGCTACCACTCACTTTCGTAAACCACAAAAATATACCCATGCATACGTGAAAGTGTAAGCAAAGTAAGAAAGAGAAAATTAACATCCATGTGTGTAGTGGTTATAAAGAAAGAAAGAGAAAGAAAGCAAATTGAACATGCATCTGACCAATTCATGTTTCGTTTCCACCACTGCACCAACATATACAACAAATATTTACACCTGGACCCCACCCTTCACCAACCAAACATGCTAAAATTTGAGAACAAGGAAAACTATTACACCACTTTTACGTGAAAGAGGTAAGAAAAGGAAGAAAGAGAAATAAACTTTGTACTCATAACATGAAAGCACCCCAAAACTTTAAAGGAAAAGGACAAAACGTATGGACCCACCCATGAAATATTGAATCCCACATCCTACACTTGGAAAACAAAACAATGGTTAAACCTGCACCTTTAATTTTTTTCACTCACTCACACTCAAACCACACTTAATACTCTCACACTTAATACTCACCGCTTGCTTCACTCTCTCGCAACATTTTCTCACTACAACCTCACTGCACCACACCTCACCAAATCCTCACTAAAATCTAACATGCACACTCTCTCTATTACACACCCAACCTCGCGGTTTTACTCCAACCACTAGCATGATTCATGCCAAATAACAACCCTGCAACAATGGAAACCACAACTGCGCATGCAAGATGAAATAAAACTATTAACTAAACACTAAATGATACTAAACACAAGACAAAACATTTACGTGAAAGAAGAATAATGGACCTGCACCCAACGAAAAGAGAAACCCACTTTTATGTGCTCACTATACGAGAAAAATAAAAGCAAATCTGTGTGTGTGCCACCCGTATTCATTGTTTGATTCTCCAGCATTTACGGAAAGAGGCTAAGCCAAAAGAAGAAAGGGGAAATTGACCCAGGACCTGTGAACCCATAAACTCTGCTACGTGAATGCCGTTATCTTAGTGGCCACAATTCCATGAGAAAAACTCATGCAACTTTATATAAGGGAATCATACCATGCTACGCATTACATAGTCTGCACCAAAATTTCCAACAATAAATCTCAAAAACACTCCATTCAGAAAGCCATCACAGAGCGCTTGCAGCACGCACGTAACCCGTCTAAACCAGGGCAAGCACGAAACAACAATGGTATAGGTTTATGAATCAGAAAATAAAACACCACACCACCATACACGAATGAATCACTAGATACCAGCAGAACAATGCGCAACAGCAGACCATGAAACCATGCACCAATCAACACAGAATAAAGAGAAGAAATAAGGTAAAGCTTCCCCTACACTACACATCCATGCTTTTCAAGTTTCATTCATCAAGCAAACAACAAGAAAACAATAGAAGAAAGCAAGGTTGGCTTCCCTTACCTCGTGTAGCAATCCTTCTAGGACTTACACTTTTCGCAGTCTCTTCCTTTCCTCCCGTTTTTCCAACTCTCTAAAGAACCCTAACGTTTAACCTAAAATCCTTATTTTATTCTCAAATGGTTGGTTAAGATTTTATAAAATAAAAGTCTCACTCTTTTATTATCTTCATGTAACATCAACAAATTTTTAAAAATAAAAACAGAATGTTGCATGGAGTTTTGTTTTTATTTGTGGCAGCAAAGAAATAAAAAGAAGAAAAGAAGCAAATAGAATTTGAAACCATGCTACTGCATCACGTACTGGAAACGGAATTGAGGAGAGAGAAAATAAATTTAAGAATTTCGTGGGCCCACTGCTTTAAGGAGTGGGAAAAATAAACTTAGCATTACACATTATGGGACGGTAGGGTTCGAACTCGCGCACGAATAAATTTCTCATTATATAATATGCACGAATAAATTATAAACACATATTTTACATCCGCCATAATTGAAAACTAAAACAGCCAGTATCGAACCCAAGTACCTGCATGCTCATATTCAATTTCCAACCAAGAAACCATATACTTTTTCATCTTATAATGCGCAAACTTAATTATATAGATATATTCTCAACATTACATATAATATTAATCAAGCCATTAATTTTTCTCATGTGTCCCCCTTTACTTTAATTTTTCCCGGGTTTTACAATCAGGATAACCTAAGCCTGATTATCGTACTTGGGATCACGACGGGACAGCGAACAAAAAAACAAACGGGTTTAAAAGGAGATTTGAAGTCGCCACCATAGTTATTTCTAGAAAACTATGAAAAACCATAAAAATAAAGCAAGTATGCGAAAAATCATGTTTTTGGATCCGAGAGTCGATTACGCATAGGGAAGGTGTTAGCATCCTACAACGCCCGCCCAAAGGCGGTACCCTTATTTAAACAAGCAAAGTTGATGCGGTTTTCAAAACATTAATTTTCCTAAAAAATAATGAGACAAATAATATTAAAATGAAAAAAAAAATATGTTTTTGATTTTTGGGCTCGACAAGGGTTGACCTTGGTCCTACGTATTCTCATTTAAAGTGAGAAATCAGGGTTACTAGTTCTTTAAGAGATATTTAGAAAACTACTTTGAAAATGAATTTGGATTTTGTAAAGGTGAACCTGACAAGGACTGACCTTGCTCCTACGTATCTCACAGTGGAGAATCAACGATCACGTAGTTCTATAAAGAAGGTATTGTTTGAAAATGTCTTTTTATATTTTGAGAATTATATATATATATATATATATATATATATATATATATATTATATTTGAAGATTATTTGAAAATAAGTGTCATGCTACGCGAACGACCAGACACACACTAGAAGTGAAATAAAATTATTTTTGGTATTTTTTTGAATTTCCTATTTTTGTAATTTTTTATGATTTTTAAAGCATTTTGCGGTTTTTAGAAATTTAAAAAAAAGGTGGAAAAGAAGGATAAAAGTGGAAAACACAAACATGAGGGGGCATAAGTAATGTGTGAGGTGCATGAAGTAAATGAGGTGTGTTTTTTAAAAGGTGGGGGGTGCAGCGAGTAAAAGCTGAAAGTAAAGTGAACCTAGAAGGAGGGGTGTGAACTGTGAAAAGTAAGGTGTTGTCAACAAATGGGGACTAATGACATAAGGAGTGCAAAGCATAAACAACAAGGGTGCAATGAGTAAACATAAACAAATATATCATAACACAAGAGGTGCAAGCCTAGTAAACATACAGGTACACACAAAATAATAATAAAACAGGCCCAAACAAACAACATACATAGAGGTGTAGAGTTATCAGAATAGGGAGGTGTATAAGGTGAAAACAGGGGTGCACAAAGGAGACAGACCTAATACACATAAGGGTGAGAATATTAAAAGTGGTGATGCAGAAAGTTAATGAGACCAGATTTAAAACCAACCCCAAAATAACTCTCATAATATGAAAACCCTAAATATGGTTTCTTCCTCATCTACGTTGCACGACACCAACCCCCATCTACCCATGGTCGGCCTGTGCCAATGTTGACGACGCCAGCCATCGTTGACGGTCGCAACGCTCCCATCATTGTTTCTCATTCTTTCTTCCCTGCGTGCACGCTTATTCAATGGCATCTTGCCTTCCAAACACGAGCCACTCCCTCCAACCCCAAGGTGACGACATCGTAAGCTTCCCGGTCCGTCAGAACCACCAATGACGACACCAAACGCTACCAGAAGCATCACCAGCCTCTGCGACACTCCAAACATCCCAATTTCTTCTTTCGCGAGACACACAAAGTCTGGAATTTGTGCTGCCGAGCTTTATTGTCGAGCCCCCAATTGTTTTGATTTTGGGAGTTTGGATTGTTGGGTTTTTGTTCTTGTGGTTGGGTGTGATGGTAGTGGAGGGTGTTAAGGAAAGAAATTATGGTTCTGAAATTGAATATGTCGTTTGGTGATGGATGTCCGTTAATGGCAGTTTTGGTGCAAGTTCGTGATGAAAGTGATAATGGGGGATTTGTGTTGTGTGTGGCAAGAATTGAAGGCAAGTGTGGGAGCGTAAATATGATGAGTTGATGTGTTGGGCTGATAGATGTCCGTTAATGGAAGTTTTGGTACAGGTTCGTGATGAAAGTGATAATGGGGGATTTGTGTTGTGTGTGGCAAGAATTGAAGACAAGTGTGGGTGCGTGAATCTGGTGAGTTGATGTGTTAGGCTGGAAAACGTTGTAGTGTAGGGAGTCAAGGGTGACGAGGACAAGCAATCTTGTGAGTGCCCCAGAGGTGTATAGAATACGAAGAGTGTGTGATTTTTTTTGCGTAATTGTTTCCCTACGGGAATGTGAGTAACATGTGATGATGATGGAAACTCTTTTGGTGCTTTGTTTTTTATTGTCCAGGTAGAAGATACGAGTGATAGGGCGACAAGCACGATCATAAGTGTAGTGGGTATAAACAATATATGAACAACAGGATGAACGATGCTTAACTCAAGACAAACCCCATACATTCATTCCACTCATATATTCATAAGCACTAATATTAAGTAATGTAGCAGAAGTTAAGAAGTTAAGGGCTCTTACCTTGGATAAAACTTAATGCAATAACAACTTCTTTCTTTTCCAGTCACGACACACTTCTTTCTCCTCTTTTGTTTACGAAATCTCCCCCTCTATTATGTCTCACTCTCTCTTCTCCTCCATAAAATATTTTTCTTTTCTTATGAATCTTCCCGCTTTTATTTTGTAGTTCTCTCCTTTTTTCTGTTCTCTTTTTCTCTACCCCTTCCAACAAAAAAAGAAATAAACTAATGATAATAATAATGATAAAATAAGATAAACATAGATATTTATTATTTCTAAACCTAAAACATACTTTTTTTACCTTTTTTTTGATTATTTATTAATTTTTCCCAATTGAACTTTAATTAATTTGTTTCTATTATTATTTTTATCATTGTTACCTAGACGAAATTAGGTGTTGACACTGATCATGCACTATATCCAAATAATTACAAAAATCTCTCAAAGATTACACTTTTGAATAAAGAAAAAACATCAAAATTCTTAAATCCCACAAGACCTTAACCCATACACTTCAAGATCCCACTTGAAGACTTGAAATCACACAACCAAACACAAAGAAGCATAAGAACAACCAAACCTTGGTGGTGGCTCTCCCTAGCCAACCAAAACACATTCTTCTAGATTCAAAACCAAGCAAAATTTGCTCCAAGATTCAAAGATCTTTCACTCACAAGCTGCACATTTTGTGATCCAGAGAGAAAGAGTTTTCCAAATATGTTTCACTGTTTTCGCGCTCAGAAATCTCAAGTCTACTTCCACTCTCTAAAAAACCAACTAATATAGCTTGTTCATAAGTGAATTTAATAGATTGATTTGTTTGTACAATTTGTTGATTTCGCTTATCTTAAGTGAAATCATTCGATTGTATAACAATTTAACTGATTGAATACATTCATACCAGAATTATATGTAACAAGCCTTTTAACATGTTAAAACCATTTTTAATAGCTTGAAAAGGACAAACACAAGATAAAAAAAATCTATACAATGTCATACAGTCTATGAATAGATTCCAATCTTTAAGCTTTGTGATTTTCATGTTAATTCAAAATTCAATAGACCTCAAGCTTCATTAACAATGTATCACTTCAATTCTTCATCAAGACAACATCAATCACACATAATCTCATGAACTTGCTTCATCAAATACATGAACTAAGGTCACTTGTACTAACAACAAAAACATCTGGATCATTTAATAGAGAAAATCAGGGCTACAGGCTTATACAATCTTATAAGAATGTTCATAGTAAATACTTTCAAAATAAAAATAATATTTCAAAATATCATCAATAGACACAAATTAATAACCAAGGGCTTGTTTGTGAATGAAGTTTTTGTAAGTGAATAAAACAAATCAAATTGAGGCATTCAGAAAGGAATGCGAGTTTTAACGAACTTCAAAAAAAATCTTGCATCAACACAATTATCTTGTGTAAAAAAAGAAAGAAGAAGAAGATAATGAGCAGTCAAAACAATAAATTGTAGATTAACATGTGATAAAACAAATGTTACTTTTTCAGTGGTATGAAAAAGAGATACCTTTGATGGCTTCCTTGTGAGTCTTAAATCCAAGTCCAAATGATTTCCAAAAGTGGTTTCCACTATTCCCTGGCGTCTTCCCCTTCTCAGTTTTCTTCGAGTTGTGAAAGCGAGCAAAACAAAAACAAAACAAAACAAAATCGATTCAACATCAAAATCATTATAAACAACAAAGTTAAGTGTTCTTTCAAGTTTATAACATACCAAAGGAACACGTTTGGTTGCTTCAAAAAATCCTTCTCATTTTGTAACAAAAAATTAAAACAAAAAGTCAACAGAAGATTCACAAGAGACCTATGAACAATTGATTTTACAGTATTTAAATCATTATATCTAAGTGATTGGCGTCGTAGAGAACAAAGAAACCCAACTCCACCTCTTTTGTAGCGGAACACGGTGCAGCAGCACGATGGTGGAGTGGAATGACGGTGCAAGAATGCAAGAATGCAATGGAATGATGGTGCCGCGACACAGGGTGCAACAAAACGACGATGCAATGATGTGGTGGTACAGTAGTGCGACGATGCAGCGAGCGATTGTGACAGTCTTCAGTGGTGAGCAATAATGACATTAGAGTTATGATATGGAAACTTAGGGTTTGGGATAAAGTAATCGTGTTTAAAATAAAGAAGGAATATAAGGATGGAAATAAATGAAAAGAATGAGAGGAAAAAAAGTAAACTAAAATTTATTATAGTTACTTGTTAACTAGGGTTTGAAACAAACCTAGAGTACTTTACTGGGTTTCAGCAATAAACCTTTGTAACTTAACAAAGGTTAAGAAAACCTCGGTTAGTTAAATCCATTATTGAGGTTATATTAAGCCCTAGTAAATAACCTCTATTAACTACTTTTTTTTGTAGTAATTTAGTTTCCATTTTATTTATAATGATTGAATAACGTCTTTAGTTAATTTGATGTTAACAGGTTCCAAAGATAATATTGTGTCACCCTCTTTGTTTTAATTCTAAGTTTTCTTTTTTGCTTTGTATTAGAGTTTATGACTTATTTTTACGAGATAAAAAATGGGTACGAGGCTAACAACAAAACTAATTTATGGAAGGAGAGAAAAACATGTAAGGCTTGTTGCATGAGAGATTAGTATTTTGTGTGTTATTGAAAACAAAAATGATATTTCGACAAAACCTTTTGACAAGATTTTGACAAATCTGACGTGCCAACTGAATTTTAAATTTTTTATTACAAAATGCTTTAATATGGCAACGCTTATACGTGCGAGGTTGATTTGTTTAGAAATTGAAAGAGAGAATTGGAGAGAGAAAGGGCGAAACAGAGAAGTGAAAGAGAGAGAGAGAGAGAGAGAAAGAAAGAGAAAACCAAGTGTTTCTCGTCGGACTAATAGAAGACAGAGAGCCACCCACTTGAAGTTCACATCGGCAAGCTTTTCGTAGTCCACACCGGAGGTCACTTACACTATTCCCATGAACTATCATTCATCAAGACCGTTGCATTCAGAGTTCGGTGTGAGTTTGCGGAGACTACGGCCACTTTCAGTCGTCGACGGCAAGGATTTCGTCATCCACAACGTTGCATTGTAAATTTGTTGTGCTTCCATTAGACATTTCCCTACCGTCTTCGATGATGATGAATTTTATTTTGTTTTCGTAAAGTTTTGGGCTTTTTGTGCAAAAAAGTTGGTTTTGAAGATTTTCATTTTTTATGGAAGTTTGGAAAATTGATTCGGTGGTGTTGTTGTGACTGTTTTGTGCATTTTTAGTGGCCATTGTTGTAGTTCGCTCTTATGTGTTCTAAAGTTATGGCTCTTTGCAAATTTTGAAGAAAGCACATTTGTGTATTTTTGTATTTGGGTGCTTGTGGTGTTGTTTCGATTTTTTTCATTTTCTATTTCAGTGCGATGTATGCAGTAACATTTGTGTTATTTTTTTGGCAGGAAGAACTACAACAGATAAGAGAACAATACATTTGGAATTGGATTCTAGATGTTGACAACATCCACAGGCATCACAAACATGACATCCTTCAATACTACGGCGTCTTTGTTAAAAGTTAGTTGTTATTAAAGTTCTTTGATGATATTGTAAAGCACTTCCAAGAGCAAAATTATGGATTGAACATGAATGAAATGAAATGCATGTAGTGGTCTCAATTAATTTGAGAAAAGTGTGATATTTTGGTAAAGTTATTTGTTTTGTTGACTAAAAACATATGGTAGATCCCCTGACTTTTTGTAATGGGTGCCCACATGAAAGACATAAGTGTTGTTGAAGTTCAGCTGAATATTAATTTGGAACTCTGTTGTTCATTTATATGTTGACAGTTTTTATATATCTACAACTGTAGTGCAGAAATTGCAACAATATTTCCCACATTTGAATGTTTGAGTCCCCACTTATTTAAGATTTGATGTAATTTATAATTTTGATGGACCAAAACAACCCATGTTAGTCAATATACAATGTTCAAGTTATGGAAATTGTATGATGTAGAATGTGTGTAAGTGAATGCATTGTGTGATCACAAAACCATATTGAATTTTTTTTTAAAAGATGCAATTGCAGTCCAAAATTTACAACACTAGTCCCTAGATAATACTTCTTAACTCCCCACTTATTGATGAGTTGAGCATTTTGACAACTTTCAAGCAACAAAAGCACAAACTATGGTGAATATGTAGTGTTCCGTTTATTGAAATTGTATGAAGGACAATGTGTGTTATGATATTTTAATTTTTTAAACATTTGCAAGAGCAATTAGAAATTTGCAACACTGCTCCCCACATATCAATAGGTGACTCCCCACTTACGGATTGAGTTGATGATTTTGACAATTGTCAAGTAAGACAAGCACTGACGTTAGTAAATAGAAATTGGATGATGAAAAATTTCTTAAAGTGGATGAATTGTGTGATCCCAATACCAAATTTAACTTAATTTTAAAAAAATTTGCAACCTTAGAACATAATGTCCAACTTAACTCTCCACATATTAATGTTTAACTCCCCACTTACGTTTGACATGAGTATTTTAGCAGTTGCCATGTAAGACAACCACCCACCCACTTAAGTGAATGGAGAATGGATGATGGAAAATTTGTTTAAGTGGGTGAATTGTGTGATCCCAATACGATATTTAACCTCTACAACCTTGAAACATAATGTCCAACTTAACTCCCCACATTTTAATGCTTGACTCCCCACTTACGTATGACATGAGTATTTTGGCAATTGTCAAGTAAGAAAGCATCCACGTTAATGAATGGAAATTGGATGATAGAAAATTTGTTTAAGTGGGTGAATTGTGTGATCTCAATACAATATTTAACCTAGTTTTAAAAAAATCTGCAACCTCAAAACATAATGTCCAACTTAACTCCCCACATTTTAATGCTTGACTCCCCACTTACGTATGACATGAGTATTTTTGCAATTGTCTAGTAAGCAAGCACCCACGTTAGTGAATAGAAATTGGATGATGAAAAATTTGTTTAAATGGGTGAATTATGTGATCCCAATATGATATTTAATTTAGTTTTAAAAAAATATGGAACCTGGAAACATAATGTCCAACTTAACTCTCCACATATTAATTCTTGACTCCCCACTTAAGTATGCTTTGAATATTTTGTCAATTGTCAAGTAAGAAGGTACCAACGTCAGTCAATGGAAATTGGAAGATGGAAAATTTGTTTAAGTGGGTGAATTATGTGATCCCAATACGATATTTAAAATATTTTTAAAAATATTTATAACTTGGATACATAATGTTCAACTCAACTCCCCACATATTAAATCCTGACTCCCAGTTACGTATGACTTGAGTATTTTGTCAATTATTAAGTAAGAAAGCACCCACGTCAGTCGATGAAGATTGGATGATGGAAAATTTGTTTAAGTGGGTGAATTGTGTGATCCTAATACGATATTTAAACTAGTTTTCTAAATATCTGCATCCGGGAAACATAATGTTCAAATTAACTCCCCATGTATTAATTCATGACTCCCCTCTTTAGTATGACTTGAGTATTTTGTCAATTGTCAAGTAAGAAAGCACCCATGTTAGTGAATGGAGATTGGCTGATGGAAAATTTATTTAAGTGGGTAAATTGTGAGATCCTAATACGATATTTAAATTATTTTTAAAAATATCTGCAACTGGGAAACATAATGTTCAACTTAACTCCCCACATAGTAATTCCCTACTCCCAGTTACGTACAAGTGGAGTATTTTGTCAATTGTCAAGTAATAAAGCACCCACGTCAGTCAATGGAAATTGGAAAATGGAAAATTTGTTTAAGTGAGTGAATAATGTGAACCTAATACCATATTGAAATTTGTTTTAAAAAATCTGCAACATCGAAACATAATATCCAACTTCATTCCCCATATATTAATGTTTGACTCCCCACTTACGGATGACATGCAGATTTTGATAATTTCAAACATTCAACAAAGACCAAGGGTCAATATTTAGTGTTTTGGTCATGCATTTTGGTAGATAAAAAATTTGTGATAGTTACTGCATTGCTTAATGAAAAATGAATTTTGTACCTTTTTTAATATCTGCGACCCCGGAACATAATTTCCAACTTCACTTCCCACATATTAATGGTTCACTCCCCACTTATGAATGACTTGGGGATTTTGATAATTTTATAAAACCACAAATATCCACCATGGTCAATATTCAATGTTTTAGTGACTGCATGGTGTCATCAAATTACCGCAATTATATTTCTTTACAACCTACAAGTGTAGTCAACATTTTCTACCAGTACTTCCCACATGTTAATGCTTTACTCTCCAAATATGGAAGATTTGACGACTTGAACAATTTGAAAGAGCCACAAACACCCACGATGGTGAATATTCAGTGTTTATTAAATGGACATTGAATGATGCAAAATTTGTGTAAGTGACTACATTATGTTATCACATCCATATTTCAGTTCTTGTAAATTCTACAACTTTGCTCCACAATTTGTAACTTGATTGCCCATATATGAGGTATTTACTCCCCACTTACATATGACATGACAAATATAACAATTTGAAACTGCCACAGACACCTAGTTTACTCAACAACCAATTTAAGACACCTTCTTCTCCTTAGTGCAATCAACATTAACCACAAATCAATAAACTTTACACACACATGCCAACGAAATCAAACTCCCCCAAATGAGTCAAACTTTCAAAATGAAATGAAATCATTCAAAACCCATTCCAATCCATTGTACCACCGAAATATGTAACCTTTGGGATAAATAAATGAAATGATGCAACCTTTATGTTCAATGTAATGAAAAACAAACTTAAGCTTGCTCAACTTTTCGGTACTCTGTTATAAAACATTTTTTAATAAAATAAGGGTTTTAGAGGGAGGAACACCTTTCGACGAAGATGTAAGGGGGTAAGAGTTATAATGGGCTCATAGAAGGGTTTAATTGTACGGTGGGTACGATGAAATGGTTGTCGTCGTCGAAGACTTCTAGTACCTGCTGTCTCCGGTAACCCACCCACACGACTGCAATGCGTCGAACTTTCCACCACTAGTCTGCAGTGCTTCACTTCTCTCACTCTCTTGTTGTCTGCAATGGTTGTTCCTCTCTTCTTCCTTTGCAGCACTCGTTCTCTCTCCGTCTATGTCTCCACCACTCCTCCGAACTCTCTCTGTATTTCGCTCTTTCTATCTTTCACTTTGTGCCCGCACTACTCCAAACATTTACTGTCTTTCGCTCTCTCTTTGTCTCCTATTACTCCGACGAGAATGTGGATGCACTTCATTTTCTCTCTCTCTCACCATCTCCGCCAGTTCCAATTTGCTCTTTGTCTTTCACCCTTTCTCTCTCCAATTCACTTTCCTTCTTCTATTTGCAAATAAATCAACCCCACACGTGTAAGCGTTGCCATATTAAAGCATTTTGTAATAAAAATTTTAAAATTCAGTTGCCACGTCAGATTTGACAAAATCTTGTCAAACAGTTTTGTCAAAATATCATTTTCGTATTGAAAAACCTTATACAACTACTATTTATATACATCAGATAAGAAAAAAAAATAGGAAATAATAAGCAACTCTAATAGCCTCCATCAAGTTGGAGTATGAATGTTCATCGTACCAAGCTTGGATACACAACTCTTGAAGCTTCCGGTTTGAGGGGTTTAGTGAAAGCATCAACTATTTGTTTGGTAGTCTTAATAGGTAAAAGATGGAACATACCAACTTTGAGTTTTTCACGTAGTGTGTGACAATCCAGGTCTATGTGCTCGGTTTTTTCATGGAAGCTTTGTGCTATATGTCTTGTAGCCTGGTTGTCTCAAAAGAGAGTTGATGGAAATCTTCCATAAGGTACGTGAGCGATTGCAACTCACAAGTAGTGGTTGCTAGTGCTTTGTATTATGCCTCAGATGATGGGATGGATACAATGCTTTGCCTTTTTGTCTTCCATGAAACAAGAGAGGTTCTGATGAAGATACAATAACACGTGGGGAATCTGCGAGTTTAAGGTCATGTTGCCCAGTCTGAGTCGCTAAAAGCCTTGAGGCTTATGTCGTTGTCAGAAGAAAAGAAGATTCCTAAGGATTGAGCAACCTTGAGGTAGTGCAAGATTCTCTGAACAGCTTTGCGATGACGTTTAATGGGATTATGTAGAAAGTGGCTTAGGAAGTTGACGGCATGAGTTATGTTGGGCCTTGTGTTTGTAAGATAGATGAGTTTCCCTATCATTCTCATGTAGCTTTCAACCTTTTATAAGCATAAGTCACCTTCAACCAAGGTTCTAATGTTTTTAACCATGGGAGTAGGACATGGTTTAGAGGTTGCCATGCATGTGTCTACAAGATCTAATGTATACTTTCTTTAACAAATATGTATTCCTCCCTTGGTTCTAGCTATGTCCAATGCGAGGAAGAATTTTGCTTGTCCAAGGTCCTTGATTTTGAAAGCTTCGTGGAGGGAGTTCTTTACATGGTTAATGTCTTCCATTTTATCTCGCATGAGAAGAATGTCATCTACGTACACAAGTAAAGCTAGAAAGGAAATCTCAGTTTTCTTAATGAAAAGTGCATGGTCAGAATTTGTTTGAGTAAATCCAAATTTGTGAAGACGTGAGTTAAGTTTATCAAATCATTGTTTATTAGCTTACTTTAGGCCATACAAGAAATTCTTAAGTGACAAACCTGATTGGGCTTTGTAGACGTTAATCCTTGAGGCAAAGTCATGTAAACTTCCTTGTCCAATCTCCATGCAAAAATGCATTATTTACATCCGATTGTTCTAGATGTCATCCCTTTGTTGTACTTAAAGCCAGGACTACTAGTATCTTAGTGAGTTTTGCTATAGGTGAGTATGTTTCTAGGTAGTCAACTCCCTATTGCTATGTGTAACCTTTTGCCATAAGCCTTGCCTTGTGTAAGTGTCTCCATTTGTCATGTATTTGAGTTTGTAGACCCATTTGCATCTGATGGGTCACTTGTTTGGATAAAGATTAGCGATTACCCATGTATTGTTTTTTTCAAGTACTTTGATCCATGGTTTTGTTTCACCCGGGTTGTGAATACACAAAGGAGTTTATTTGTTGTCATATTGTGAATATTGTTCATTAGTGGCAGACCATAATTGATAATTGTGAATACATAATAAAGGAGTTTATTAAAATTATTATCAAATATATTAAAAAAAATTATTTTACCTTTCTCATCTTATATATTTACCTCCCTAATTATAATTTTATTCTCCTAATTTTTTACTTTAATTTTAAAAAGTTATTGAATTGAAATCTAAATAATATTTAAGTCTCCCAATTACTTAGCATGTTAAGTTCGCCAAAATCCGCTGCTAATTATGTTGATGCTGCATAACATTGCATGCGTGAATGACGTTGTTATGTTATTAATATGTTATTAATCTCTATTTGCCACATATTTTAGAGTGAGCTGGCTGAAAGACCATTTAACCGATCGTTCTCAAAGATGTATTCTAAGGTATAGGTGTGTTTGTTTATATTTAAAAAAAATTAATAAAGTAATTATATACAATTTTTAATATGGTTAGGCAAATATATTTAAAAATTTATAAGCAGAAAAAAAAATCTGTTCTTTTCAGAAATAGCTTAAAGTCTTTTTTTTTAGGTGAATACATTAAGGAAATAAGAAAATATTTTTAATCAAAGGATACTTTTTACGGTAAACAAACTTATATTAATTTTGCATTTTTATAAAATTTACCAAAATATAAACTAATTTTTAACGTTACTTTTAGAAAATGATAAAAACAATAAAGATTTGTGATTTAAAAGTAAAAGAAGTAAAAGGCCAGTACAGCTGTCACGTAAAAGCTTGCCTAACATTGGTAGGTGGCATGAAAGCGACATAAGTGCAAGATGTAAATTGCATGAAACAAAACGTGGGAAAAGTTAGACGCTATGCGGATACTCGGCCTAGGAGAATTTATCTAAGCCGATTTATTTTCTTGAATAATATTATGCCACAAAGGTGATTGAATATATACCCAAGGTATATAAAGAATATTTAGTGATATTTATATTAGTTCTATATTTGTAATGGTTAGAGAATTGTTATAGAATTTTTAGAGTTATTTTTATTTATAAAAAAGTTCGAATATCTAAGTTAAAAAGAAAAAAAATAATAAAAGGAGATATTAATTTAATTTTTAAATTCTTTTTCCTTTACTCTAAATTTTTGTACAAATTAATTAATTATATTTTTGTATTATCACTAATAACATGATATTCTCTAATTTTAAATTTTATATTATGAAATACTGAAACTCTTGGAATACCACCGTCAAAAAATTATATAAAAGAAGCATGTTCTTGAAAAAAAAAAATCAAAGTGAAAAAGATGTTCAAAAATACTTGAACATCTAACAACAAAATTTAAACTAATGTTCAAGTTCTTTTATTTTAAAGAAAAAATTATTACTTTTGGGCTATAAATATGAATTTTGTTTTTCATTTTTGGATGTATTAAATGTTTACTATAGTTGCAAACACATCGGTGCTCTACTACAAAAATCAAACATTACCGAAATTCATTTTTCATCGATAAATGCAAAAATCTGTTGGTGATGATAACATTTTAGCATTTTTTTTGACAAATTTCTGATCGTAAATATTATACAGACTTCAAAGTCAATTTGAATGTCTCTTTACCACTCACAAAATACAATACATGCATAAACATTTTAAACCACAAACAAACTTGCCCATTTCAGAGATAGAATACAAAAAATTTAATAATGAACATTCAAGCTTATCTCACATTAAATGTATCATATGTAAACATAAATTCAAACAATACCAGACTCAATCAACTTTATCAAACATATTTCTCGGTATTAATATGCAGTGACGGATTTTGACTAATAATGTTGGAAAGTGTCGGAATAATATTCTCAAAATTTAAAATTTATATATTTAATTATTGTCACTAAAACAATAAAAATGAATAAATAATTTAGTATAATTCTAATTGAACAATATGATCATTTGTATCATGATTCAAGATACATAAAGATAAGATATTGAATTTGTATTGTTTTTATCTTCACCAATAGCTTTCTTTTTATCACTTTTAAGAAATAAATATATTCTTTTATTCTTCATCAATATATCTATTTCTTTTTTAAGTTTAAGATTAAAAAATAATTTATCATAATTTAATTAAAAAATAAAAATTGAGAGTCACTAAAAGAAAAAATCGATGACAATAAAGTTCCAATTTAAAGATGGTTATGAAAAAAATACATAGTACAATCCTTTTTCTCTTGTAATCATAAAAAAAAATACAAGACCCATGTGATAAAAAATAATGTTAACTATTAAACAAATATTTCACTATCAAAAGATACGAGAGAGTTGTCTTTTTTCCTTCACAAATGAAAGAGAACAAATGAGAAATGAAAACAAAAAGAATAAGTTTATATTTAATTTTTTTTTTCAAACAAAAAGAAAACATGTGAGAATATGGGATCAGTATAATTTATGGAAAACTTAAAAATACAATATAAAAGAAAATAAGAAAGATATGTAATTTAACTTCTATCGGGTTTCAATATATGTTACATATAATTTAAAAAATTGAAAAAATTAAAACTAATTAATGTATATATATATATATATATATATATAATATAATATAATATAATATAAAAAAATTAAAAATTGTTTGGGGGGGGGGGGGGAAGGGCACA
>Ga0214543_1004927_pt1 | contig 25024 bp, 14 predicted proteins | sample CNSS2metaG_FD_160094 | JGI IMG/M metagenome (GOLD analysis project Ga0214543, IMG submission 160094) | Root nodule microbial communities from cowpea collected in UCLA plant growth center, Los Angeles, California, USA - CNSS2 | ecosystem: Host-associated > Plants > Roots > Nodule | place: USA... | reverse complement strand
ATCAGTGGATTCCTCGCCCTTTTTCATAAGGGCTTCAATTTTGGATGAATCCTGACATACAAAGTAGAAACAAAAGAATTATATGTCTCGTTGCAATGAACTATGACTTGCTTCTCTACCTTTTCTAATTTATCCTCTAGCTTTTTGATCTTCTGACTTATGTGCTTAAAATCTTTTTGGTAGTTAACATCCTGCCTTTCAAACTCCTTGAACTCTTCCTTACACTTCCTCATATCATTGTCTAACTCCTGAAAATGAAAGAAGTTAATAATGACAAGATTACCACCTCAAAAGCTTATTATTAAGAATTAATGCACAACAATATAACTATGAAAACTGATTCAATTACAAAATCCATGTCATTCAAACGTTTTGTCTTTTCGTATAGTTGTTGTGCTTAGTTTCAAGCTCTTTGAGAGTTTGTTTACTTTCTTCATTTTATCCCTAAAATATGATATCACGAAGTCCTTCATGAGAGAAGAATACAAATTCAACAATATGATATCTACATAAATTACTCTAATTTTAGTTGCAGTTAAGGCATGGCAAATTACTCTAATTCAACAATACGAAGTCCTCCAAGCCTTGTTTCTCCAAACCTGAAAAATTCAAAACCAAAAGTTCTCAAAAAATTAATCCAAAATTGCTTTAAAGATTTAACCTTTCCTCAACTTTCTTTAAAAGGGAATCAACAGAACACAAAAATCGTAGCTCATAATGTGATAGAACTTGGAATGTTGGATAAGTGGAGGATAAGGAACCTACAATGTTGGCTAAAATGAAAACTTGAAGTACTTCCCATTCCAGTTTTAGTACTGTAAATATTACGAAACAAAAAATTAAACCACAAAATAAATATAAAATATAAAATATTAAAAAAAGTACTTTTGCTTAATCGGAGCCGGAACCATTGAATACTAAAATAAAAAAATTTATACATTCAATCCTGCACCATAAAAACTTCAGTTAATAAAAAATCTCGTAAAATCATAAGTTTAAGAAGAATGGAAAGTCTAAAAATTGAAACTATAAAGAATAAAAAAAAATGTTACCTTTCTTTCAACCCACAATATTAATCCATAAAACTGAATTTTCAAGAACACCATATATGTGGATCATTGCATGCACTAATCTGGAGTACCCAAACAACGCTTTCAAAACAGAAACACTAAAAGAAGGGTGTGGTTGGTTCTGAGAAAAAAAAAAGTGGGTTGATAAAAAAAGGGTGTGTTTTAGGGTTAGGAAGGGAGAAAGAAGAAGGGGGAAGATGGTCTGAAGAGATTTGGCAGCAAAAGGACGAACAATTTAAGAAAAAAAACATTATGAATTTTTTTGAATGCCGTGAGCGGGAGAAATTGAGAGAAGAAAGAATGGAGACAGAAATCTGAAAAGAAAGGTCAAAGGTGATTTTACAGAAAAACCAACGATGGGAACAGGTGTCACTCGTTTAAATTGGGTTATTTGAGTAAAATCCAGAAGTGTTACTGAACCACCAGTGCAGATCACGGGCCATTTTTAGAAAAAGTTAAACTGACCAAAAAACCAAATAAATGGACAGGTGTCAACGAATTAAATAAGGGTATTTGGGTATTTTTTAGAGGTGTTTGTTTTCATATATTTTAGATGTCCCTTTGTCTTCACTTTACTGTTTACTGGAATTTTCGTATGAATTATTTAACTAATCGGGAAAAAACCTATCACCCTCATAGGTATTTGGCCCCATAAAAAATCTGACATATTTTACTGATAGGGAAAGATCCTATCACTCTCGTTGGGAAGAAACCTATCACCACATACCTGCTTAACTTATAAATCTTTCACTAAAAAGTTACAAATCTATCATAGACATGGGTATATCACCACATGGTTCCGTTAGCTCTTAGTATCTTATACTAAAAAGTTACAAACCGATCATACAAATAGATAATGGGCCTACTATAACTTTTCTCCTTTGGACCCTTTCAAAATTGTAGAAGATGGAAAAATAGTTGAAGAATAATTTACCTGCGTATTATATATTTTGTATGTTCTACCACCGTTGAATATATTTATATGCTTTGTTTAAGCTATCAACGTTCCTGTTTCATCATGCTCAGTACAAATGCACTATTCTTCACTATAAACTATCTCACAACTTTCTAATAATGAGACATACTAAAATAAATGTTATGTTGTTCTTCATTCCATGTCAAAGTTGCTACATTTCTTACATTTTTAATGACACTCAAACATACCTTCTTTCCTTTAAGTATGATTGGAGGATAATGATCTCCTCTTGTCGATAATTTCAATCAATAGTGATTCGACAATTGTAATCATCTCTTGTCGATAACTTGATCAATCGTTGTCACTTGTTGATGATTCAATCAATAATGATCGAAGGATAATCCTCTTGTTGATTAATTTAATCAGTAACGATTGGACCACAGTCATCATCTCTTGTCGATCAATTTGATCAATAATAATTGGACGATAGTCGTCGCCTCTTGAAAACTTCAAAAATACATCAAATATGCAACTTCTCATTTATTTATGGTTTCACTAAAGCTCCAAGAAAACTTTGTAAGAAAAAATAGGCTTAAATATACATTTGGTCCCTATTTTTGTCATTTTTATTCAATTTGGTCATCATTTTCGTTGTGTTTAATTAGGTCATCATTTTCGTCATATTTTGATCAATTTGGTCCTTTTGACTAATAGTGTTTAAATAGTTAACGTTTTTGAATAGTACATGCCACGTGTCAACTTCTGATTTTTTTAATTTTTTTTAATTTTTTAATTTCAAAAAATTTGTCCACATGTAAAGTCATAAATTGTGCCATGTGTCAATGCTAGTGTCACATGTCAATTTATGGTTGTGCTATTTTTTTTGTTCAATTTAGTCCCAATATTTGTTATTTTTGATCAATTTAGTCCCAATTTTTGTTAAAATAAATCAATTTGTGGCTTTCAAATAAAATATTTTAGATTTTAATATCTAAAATGCAATAAAGATATTAAATATTTTAAATTTAAATTTAAATTTTACAAATGTTAATATATATTATTAAAATTTTAATAATTATATTTTAGTAATATTTAAATAATTATATTCTATTTAACAATTGAATCTAAGAATTATATTCAATTTATAATTAAATATAATAATTTATAATTAAATTTCAAAAATAACTAATAATAATGTCAATTTAAAAAATTAAATTGTTCCATTTTAACAAAATTTGGGATTAAATTAAACAAAAATAATGAATATAGGGACTGAATTGAACAAAAAATAACAATATCAAGACTAGATTGAACACTAAGAAATAATACAACCACAAACTGACACGTGGCATTAGCATTGACATGTGGCACAATTGTGACTTGACACGTGAACAATTTTTTTGAAATGTTTTTAAAAAATTAAAAGAAAAAATTAAAAGAAAATAAAAAAAATTAGAAATTGATACTGTTCACACATGTTAACTATTTAAACACCGTTAGTCAAAAGGACCAAATTGACTAAAATTTGACAAAAATGAGGATCTAATTAATTACAAAAAAAAAAAATGAGGACTAAACTAAATAAAAACAACAAAAATATGAACCAAATGTCCCTTTGTCTTCACCTCACCGAATACAAGATCTTTTGCATGAATTATTTAACTAATTGGGAAAAAATCTATCACCCTCATAGGTATTTGGCCCACTAAAAAACTTGGCTTATTTTACTGATTGAGAAAACCCTATCACTTTCATCCAAAAAAACCTTAGAGTAATGATAGTTTAACTCACCAAATTTGACCCCTTTTTAACCTACCTACATGTTACTGAGATGTGGCATTTTGATTTTTAGTTTTCAATTTTTTTTAACTTGTGTGATGTGGCATTTGTATTGATTGGTGTAGTCCAGAGCCGAAGAGGGCATTTGCAATTCAGGTTTCAAGCCAACCCTTTTCATTCTTTCATTTGTTTCCCCTCCGCCTCCGCTTCTCTCATCTTTCACCATTGAAATCTCCTCAAGTCTTTGTTTCCTGGGACAATGTTCTTCGCTTTTTCTCTTCTGTCAGAGGCACTTTGAACATTGTGTGATGCTGAAATTTGGTGAAAAAAGAGGGGTTAGGGTTTTGTCTTTCTTCCTCACAAGGAACACACACACATTTATCGATTCTTCTTTTTCATTCCACATCTCTCACCATTGTGTATCCTATTCTATCTCCTGGGTAAGTGAGAGTTTCTATCTTCATCCTCTCTCGTTCTAGGGTTTTTTTACCGTTATTTCTCTCGATCTCTGATGCCTAAGCTTGGTTTAGTTCGTCCTCTCAATCTGATGTTGATGATGACCTGGATCGTTATTATTTATTTGATAGGTCATGCCATGGACAGAACGAAATTTCAAAATACTTCTTTTGTCCTTTAGTTCAGTTCTTGAATATATAATAACACTTTTTTAATTATTTATATGTATAACGCTATAGGAAATGGCAATTGTTAAGATTCTTGTATGGTGCACTGAAATCATCTTTTAGAAGGTTTGAATGAACTTCATCCGAAAGCGTGAATCCAACTTAAGCATTGCTGATAAGGTGAAATGGTTGTCTTGATTGATCCAATCATCCACATACATTTGAAAGGTATACTATTATTATTACTACTCATATTTTTATGTCTTTTATTGAGTGTTTGTTTGACATTTTATTAATGGAATCTGCAACTAACATGAATAAGTAACCTTTTGTGATAGGTTTTTTTTTTTCATGACAAGCCACCTATGCATTCATAAAATCACATTTTTATCTATTTATGTCATGGAAGTCAATGTGGGCACTTCTTGCATTCACTTTATCTTTTTTGTTGGACCTCATCTAATGGACAATAGTTTACTAAGTATACTAAGGATTTGATTGCTATAAAATGAGGTTCTAGACCCATATGTGAATAATGTTGTTCTGTTAAGGTAGAGGAATATCACTGGTATTCCTTTTCCTCCACCATTAACAAATGGTTCCATGAGCCATTAGCTTTTGTGGTCAAGTGAAGAATAACAATGATACTTCAATCATTTTTTCTGATTATTCCTGTTACTTTGCCATTCTACAGTTTTGAAATTGGGGCTACCTCACACACCTAACCCCTAGTCAGGCTTAATTAATATTGAAATTTTATTTTTTCTCAAAGTTAGAAGTAGAAGCTTTGGAAATAAGATCTTGACAACTATGAATGTCTCATTTTCACATCTTAGCAAATTTTATTATGTCTCTATGATTCTAATTCCTTTTCTTTTTACGTTTTTGATTGTGCATGTGACAAGTTATGGTGGTGGAGTTAATTTGATCAATTGGAGTTAATTGCACTACAACACTCTCGTGGGCATTGCCTATTCATGAAGGGTATTAAAGGTTTCACATGTTGCCCAAGTCAAAATCTGCCATATGCATAAAGAAGATCAGACCATGTGCAGTTCACAACTCTAAAGATCAGTGTTGTTAAAGTTACTCATAGATGATATATCTAATTAGATACATTAGAAAAATATTAGATAACTTTTTATTTTTCATAAAGCTGTTAAAGTTGCTCATATATGATAAACTATATTGTTCATTGGTTATTAGCTTTGAACCAATCCTATAATTTGTGGGGTAGATTTGATTGCCACTTTCTTGATATTAGTAAATTTTGTTCAATGTTTCTTGTTGCTGAAACTACAATTATAGAAGTTTTATGGTGTGCTTGCTCATAATTTCAAAATTTATTTGGTTGTTTCATTTTAGAGTTTCATCGATCTATTTGTACAGGACACGTTATATGTTTATGTGTATGTATGTTATTCCTTGTAAGATTTTGCACACAAGGATGTCCTCATTCAATTAACCAACGAATGATTATTAAGTGTCTTTCTATGTATAACTATTTATCTATTTCTTTGTAAGATTTTGTACAAATGGATGTCCTCAATAAATTAAGTATTTTTCAATGAATTTTCTAAATATGATATTAATTTTCATTAATTCTTTCACGAAGTAAGGAGTAAACTTTGTTGAATTATATACCATAAATGCACATTTCAAAGGTAATCTCATGGATATCTACAAATACAACTATCTGTCTTTTTGATTGTAAGATTCTGTACATGGACATCCTCATTAAATTAAGTATTTTTCAATGATTATTTCCAATACGATATTAATTTTTATTAATTGGTTCACAAAATAAACATTCATTGATAACAAAAATGAACATTTCAAAGGTTATCTCATTACCACACTATCAGTAATAGTATGTGTCTTTTTGTGCACAACTATCTGTGTTTTCTTTTATAAGATTTTATACATATGCACATGCTTATTCCATTAAGTGTTATCCTCAAGAGTAAAGGGTAACTCCAAATACGATATTAATTTTTATTAATTGGTTCACAAAATAAACGTTCATTGATAACAAGAATGAACATTTCAAAGGTCATCTCATTACCACACTATCAGTAATAGTAGGTGTCTTACTATGTACAACTATTTGTCTTTTTTTGTATAAGATTTTGTACACATGGAGTACCAGCAAGTGTCTTTTTGTGCACAATTATCTGTGTTTTCTTTTATAACATTTTGTACATATGCACTTGCTTAATCTCGTTACCACACTATTAGTAACAGTAGGTGTCTTTCTATGTACAACTATCTGTCTTTTTTTTATAAGATTTCGTATACATGGAGTACCAATAAGTGTCTTTTTGTGCACAACTATCTGTGTTTTCTTTTAGAAGATTTTGTACATATGGACTTTTATTCCATTAAGTGTTATCTTCAAGAATAATGTGTTACTCCAAATACGATATTAATTATTATTAATTTATTCACAAGATAAACGTTCATTGAAGGTCATCTTATTACCACACTATCAGTAATAGTAAGTGTCTTTCTGTGTACAACTATCTGTCTATTTTTTATAAGATTTTGTACACATGGATTACCAGTAAGTGTCTTTTTGTGCACAAGTATCTATCTTTTCTTTTATAAGATTTTGTACATATAGACTTGCTTATTCCATTACGTGTTATCGTCAAAAAATAAAGGGTTATTCTATATATGATATTAATTTTCATTAATTGCTCCACCAAATAAAAGTTCACCAAAAACGTAAATGCACATCTCAAAACAAACCCTCCTCATAACCATACTTCTAGCAACAGTAAGTGCATTTTTACGTACAATTATCTATTTTTTTATTTTTAAGATTTTGTACACATGCAGATATTTACATCCATTTTTACACAAAACAAAGTACATAGAAACTAACAAAATATATATAGATATTCATTCTGTACACTTTTTATTCAGTAATGAAAATTTAAATCTATAAAAAAATTATAACACAATCTATAAAAAATTATAACACTACAAAAAAAAAATTCTTCAATTATTGTAGCAAATTCTTCTATTATTATAGCACGGTATTCCTTCATGTCAAGGATAATGATCATGTTTGTGCGATATAACTAGTATAACTGAGCCTTATAGTATTAACCCCGCCCGCCATGATCCATGATGACCTTACTCCATTATCCAGATCCCTGTAATTGAATTATGAACCTGCTTGCTAATATTCAATCATCTACAACCTTCAAACATCAAGCATAAACCTTCAAACGCCAAGCATAAAGGACAAAATACAAGTTCCAATAAAAATAAAACAAGTTAGTTTGAATCAAGCTCCTGACTTCTCGTCAGATCCTGGTATGACAGTATCTACAACCTTCAAATGCCAAGTTCACTAACCTATGAATATCAATAAATATAATAGGAGACAAACATAGTTAAAAAAATAAGACAACATATATTGTTAAAACTAAAAGAAGATTTTCTTTATCTTTGCATGTTCCCTAGCATCTGTAAATATAAGCGCTAATAACAATGGAAGAGTTAAAGACAACCACAACTATGCTACATCTGAAAACTATTGAAGTAGAGTTTCGGAAGAAGAAATCTAAACAACCTAAAAAATTTCATTAACTCAACAGAGACCTTATTTTGTTTGAAATAATACTTTATAGTTTACTTAATCGGCAGAGTATACACTCCTCATAACCAAAATAACATTAAAACAAATTTTTGCCTCCAAACCCAAAACAAGCAGTGCACTAACCTATGAATATTAGTAAATATAATAAGAGACAAACATAGTTAAAAAAAATCAATCAAAGTTAATAGTCAAGAAAACAAAATAACTTCCACCCAGGTCCAACAATTACAGATGGTGGGCTCAATTTTTAAAATTATTATATCATTGAATCATTGTAAATGATAACACAATCAGAAGGTAAGATCCCCAATCGTTGCTGTTACAAATGATTGGTTCAATTTTTTAAATTACTCCATCATCGACTCACTATAAATGATAACAAAATCAGATGGTGTGACGACCAAATACCAATCTTGAAAAACCACAATCAATAAAAGATTGGGGAAACAATTATCAATAAAATACTGAATACTATATAGTTAGCATATACTTTATTACTTTGAAAACATGTATATTCTTACAACACCAGTTTAAAGAATTTGTCTACAATTGTCATTGCCAACAATTTCTATTGATATTAAACTATTTATATACAAAGAGACAATTAGGTCGTATGCTTGTTCCTTATAAAACTAAGTCTTCCTTACACCACTTATTCTTAAGCTAGGAATGCATTGATCCCTATGTGATAAAAATTAGAAAAGGCAAATGATTTTATTTCTCTGCATACACTCACAAGAGTGAACTATGAACCTGTAGAGCTTCAACAAATCAAATTTTGAATCTTATAAATACACACTCATACACATATAGTAAACAAACTCATGTTAGGAACAATAAGCCCAAAAAAATAAAAAAAAAGACGAACAGGGAGAGAAATAATGAAAAAAAACCCTAAAATGAGAGAGAGGATGAAGATAGAAACTCTCACTTACCCAGGAGATAGAATAGGATACACAACGGTGAGAGATGTGGAATGAAAAAGAAGAATCGATGAATGTGCGTGTGTGTTCCTTGCGAGGAAGAAAGACAAAACCCTAACCCTTCTTTTTCACCAAATTTCAGCATCACACAATGTTCAAAGTGCCTCTGACGAAAGAGAAAAAACGAAGAACGTTGTCCCAGGAAACAAAGACTTGAGGAGATTTCAATAAAAGATGAGAGACGCGGAAGCAGAAGGGAAAATAATGAAAGAATGAAAAGGGTTGGTTTGAAACCTGAACTGCAAATACCCTCTTCGACTCTGGACTACACCAATCAATATAAATGCCACATCACACAAGTTAAAAAAATTGAAAACTAAAAATCAAAATGCCACATCTCAATGACGTGTAAACAGGTTAAAAAGGGTCAAATTTGGTTAGTTAAACTATCATTACCAAAACCTTATGACCACATAGCCCCTTAGCTTGTAGTATCTTGTATTAAAATGTTACAAATCTATCTTAAACATTGGAAACATGCCTATCACCACAACTATGATTTGATTTAAAAGTTAAAAACTTTGATAAACTAGAAGTGTGAAATTTAAAAATGCAAAATCCGATCTAACCCATAAAATATTAGTTTAACTAATTATTATGTATGGTTAAGAAGTCCTTTAAGAAAGTGATCTAACCAAATCTCATTACAGATATACTATCTCGGACATGAGACCTTAATTTGAGCAGTGATGTCAACAGAGATTTTTGTATAGTGTTCCGTGTTATACGTGCCATAAAATCTGTCAGAAATATGGGTATTCATCATTTGTAATTAGATTGCACGATTTTAGAAATTAGAATAGCTGTCATTTGTAGCTATTTCTGTAATATTTAAGGATGATATCACCATCAATGAAAGACATAAAAGCAGAAATGTCGGCACATGTGAGTCATTTAAAAATGATTAGAAGCAAGTTAAGGTCACTAAAACTACAGAAGAAACTATACAAATAGTGATTCTCAACAAACAACAATTCGAAGTAATGTGCATTTTCCAAAATCTTCCCAAGTAGGATGTGGTGTTATATGACCCTTTTGTGCATTAGAGTTAGTAATATCTTCGCTTTGGATTACCCAAATAGATTTCACCTGATGAATATTGTTCACCTGAAGTGTAGCTGGTGGTGCTTGCTTCATCAACCCTGGTATCCCCAGAGAAGCTAGCTTTTGCAAGCTCCCTTAACATCTTTAGCTCCTTTCTTAGCCCAACCTTGTGCCCCTTTAGCCATTTACCTTCCACTTCAATATGAGAGTTTGCACCTATCTCAGGTTGTAGGCTGTGTTCTTTCAATGACATTGTGGCTGGGTGTGCTTGGAATTTACACAGGGACTACAGTAGTAGTCATGGCACTAATTGGATCCATATATCCATTTCTGTTTCTTCTTTTAAATTCTGTGATAGGATTCACTGAAAGCTGGACTGTTTCTGGTTGGGAGAATGTGGATACAACACTAGACCAATGCTTGCTTGGAAGAAAAGGCAGGATGAGTCCCTTGGCTGTAAATTTTAATCCATGTCTCAAAGTGTTATTCTGAGACTTCAAGAATTTCAATAGGGTATTTACCATAGCATACCATTGGTTGGTGAGCTGAGCAATGAAGGTAAACAGTAGAAGAAACAGAATGACCAATTCCCAAGTTTTAGCTTCAACTGAGTTTGAACCATTCTGCAGGATTAAAATAGCAAACACACCTACCTCACACAAGAGCGAAATACCTTCCACAACCTGTACACTTCTACTGATATATGGTTTGGTGGTAAACAGATAAATGAATTGTATTGATGTGATTATCAAAGCGAAAAGGCTTTTATTTGAATTTTCTGAAGGGTAAGCTACTGATATTATTCCCAAACCAACTCTTCTCAGTAAGTCAATGATGATATATGATGCTCTCATGCAGCCCAGTACCCTCTTGAATTCAGAGATTTTGGTTTCCTCATTGTTGTCTTCTAAACTCACTGTCTTCGTTCTTGTGATCTCACTTTGGCCACTTTCAGTCCACTTGGTTATGCTATTTGATTCATTTTGATCGCCTAAAATGAATACTGGAGGACCCTTCCAATCATCAAAGAGAATTCCAAAGCGTGCAAGGAAAGAGGAAGGTACTCCATTCCTGTCAAACCACTTGCCAGTGGTAGGCCTCCCAATGAAAAAGAACAACAAGTTTCTATACCATTTTTCTTCATTTGTTACTTGATTGGATTCATTGTATTGGGCAAAACTTTCGGAGTAGATTGCAATAATAAGAAATAGAAATACTAAAGAGATGAATGCCAGTAATAACACTCCAGTAATTATTCCCCCTGTTGTGCCACCTGCATATAAATGTAGTCTAAAGGGATGAAATAAATTTGCACATGAATCTCTACTCAAATAAAAGTTTTAATCTTGTAATTTAAATGACTGGAATAGACAATGTTGTAACCAATTTCTTACCTTTTATTACAAATGTTGATGCTTGAGAAAGATAAGGTAGCATGAGAATCAGAAGAAATAGCTGAAACCTGGGGACTACTAACCTGCCTTGAGGTGGTCTCCCCGTTCTCTGTCTTAGGAAGAATAAAATGAACACATGAACTAAAAGTAAACATCCTCTTCCTACACCAAGCCAGAATAAGTTCATCTCCATGTCCTGCCACCTGTTTATAAGAAAAGAGATCTCAAATGTTCTTAAAATCCTGCAAATTCTAAAACTTATTTTTCTTGTCACTCAAGAACACAATCAATAAGTCCAAGTCCTTTATAAGTGACTATGTTCGGTGTGTGAGTGAATGTCTTGAGCCTAATACTGTTTAAACATAAAAAGATTGAGGATAACTACCTTTTGTAACTCTCCATTCCTTTGATGATGTTGCTAGTAGACAATGGTTCTCTTCTCTACAAGGCAGTTGAATCAGTTGCAAACAAGTGTCTATTCACATACTTCTTTTAAAGTTGATGTTAAACTCACCAAGAAATAAGTGAAATATTCGACTGAATTGAGAGGTAGATCATACAGTGTACTTGTCTTACTTATATCGTGATGATTATGAAGCCGACCATATTTGGTGGTATTTTCAGATTGAAATGATTGTTTGTGATCAACATAAGACAAGTTCATGAAGTCACTATGTTGTTGATCTTTATTGTAAGAATGTTCTACTGAAGATAGGCCATTGCTTCTCTCTTCAAGTTTCTCTATTTCCCAGACAGAAAACCAAGTGTCATAGTTTTTCCAAGGAAGCTTGTGATGAGGTATGAGTCACCGCAGACCTCTTGTTGTCTCAGAGTATTTGGTATACTGATTAGTTGAAAACCAACTTTGTGAGAGCAAAGACTTGCAGGTGTCCAACCATGCCCTGATAAATGTTCCAAATGTTTAAGCCATGGTGTTTGAGTAAAAAACACAGCGAACAAGTGACCGTACACCGATTCTCAGTATCATTTGTTGATGCTTTGGTAAACAATTCACATTTGATTTTTGAATAATAAAAAGGGAAGTGTGATATAATAGCCATTTATCATAATAAACAAATAGAAGGAAAAGAGATATTCATATAATGCTTGGTATCAAGATGGTTAGATGCCAAATTTTCATTTTCTGAAATATCAGTTACCTTCCCTGCAGGAATGGTAACTGACACCTCCTTTGTCACTGCCTGGACACTCAATGAGTATAAAGCCCTTGATAGTTCCTTAAACCTGTATGAAATAAAAAAAATTTAGATGTTTTACATTACTTGAACCATTAATGAAATATAATGTTAATAAACTTTATCCGTTAAGACATTATGCAAAGAGAGTAATATAATGTTCATAACTGAACTTTATGTGTTGAGCCATTATGCAAAATAATGGTTTGCTACACATGCCTTGTCAATCTTCCCCCAGAAAGATTTCTACAGTAGATGCCCCAAAGTTTTGTGAACTCAGCAATTATGTTGATGTTGAAATCCCTTGTTTCAGTGAGGGAGCTAGTCCTTGTTAGGTAAACTTAAATGTGGGTAATTGGAAGTTGCTATATTAATTGTCTAGGAGATTGCAAAAGGTTGACAGTGGGTCTAGCTATGATTAAACATGCAATAGAGTTCATTAACTGTGAGTTAGATAGTAGTTATATTTAATGAATGTAGTAGGGTGATACAAAGGCCTATAAAAGGACCATGTAATGCTTCATTTCAATACACACCAAATCTGAATACAAAGAGTGTTTATCCAGAGAGACTTGTTTGTCAACAAATTGGCATCAGAGCTTGAGAGCCTAAGTGTTTGAGTGAGTTAGAGAGTTTGATAGAGATGGCCAGCTTAGCTAATAGCATGCCCCTGCCAAAGTTATCAAAAGGCGTCAGCTATGATAACTGGAGCCTGCAGATGAAGGCTCTCCTTGGTTCCCAAAAAGTATGGGAGGTGGTCAAAAATGGGCACCAAGAACTAGAGGATATTGGAGAAATGACGATAACCCAGCTTGCTACGTTAAAAGCAACACGAGCAAAGGACAAACGGCTCTATATGTGTTGTACCGAGCTGTTGATGACTCCGGCTTTGAGAAGATAGCAAATGCTATGTCTTCAAAAGAAGCGTGGGGTATTTTGGAGAAGGCATACAAAGGGGATAACCGTGTGAAGCAAGTTCGGCTTCAAACTCTCAAAGGCGAGCTTGAAAGGATGAGGATGAAGGAAGATGAAGGGGTTGCCGAGTACGTCTCCCGAGTTGAGACCGTAGCGAATCAACTCGGTAGAAATGGAGAGACACTGCCCGCTTATCGAGTGGTGGAGAAAATCTTGAGGTCGTTAACTGACGACTTCGAGAATATAGTTTGCGCAATAAAGGAATCCAAGGACTTGACAATGCTCTCGGTGGAAGAGCTTGCCGAGTCACTTGAAGCGCATGAGCAACGAAAAAGGAAGAAGAAGGAGGAGTCCCTTGATCAAGCACTCCAAGCAAAGGCAACCATTAGGGAGAAGAAGGTTCCTTATACTCAAAACACTCGAGGCCGAGGTGTTAGAGGCAGAGGAGGATATGGAAGAAGTCAAGAACAGGTCGGCCAACAAAACTGGCGTGGCCGAGGACAAGGTGGAGGTCGTGGTGGTAGAGGCCGAGGAGATCATTCGAACAACTCAGGAGTTGAGTGCTTCAAATGTGGTAAGTATGGTCATTTTGCTAAAGATTGCTACTCAGGAGTCAAATGTTACAATTGTGGGAATGTTGGACATTTCACAAAGGACTGCCGATCTGAAAGTAAGAAGGAAACAAACTTCCTTTCTGAGGATGCTAAGGAAGAAGGAATATTGATGATGTCCAGGAGATCAGGTGCTGAGCTAAGTCCGAGCTGTTCTGACAACTCAGTTTGGTACCTTGATACAGGAGCAAGCAACCACATGTGTAGGGACGAGAATTTTTTTAAGGAGCTCACCAAAGTTGACGCTGGACACGTATCATTTGGAGATGCATCCAAGGTGGCAGTAAAAGGCTGGGGTACAATTTGATACCTGTAGAAGAACAACCGAGTTGGAGAAATTAGAGATGTGTACTATGTACCCGATCTCAAGAACAACAAATTGAGCATGGGCCAGCTGATGGAGAAAGGCTACTCGATTCTAATGAAAGACCGAGTACCATACTTGAAAGACAAGTCAGATCGATTGATTGCCCGAGTAGAGATGAAGAAGAATAGGATGTACAAGCTGGACTTGAAAATAGTCCAAGAGAGGTGCTTGAAACTTGACCTGAAGGATGAAGCTATGATGTGGCACTTCCGATTTGGCCACTTACATTTTGGTGGGTTGGTCGAGTTGGTGAAAAAGGAGATGGTGCGAGGACTCCCGACTGCGGAGTTTGAAAAGAAATTTTGTGAAGAGTGCGTGCTCGGGAAGCATCCGAGGACCTCATTTTCGAGGACTGCCGAGTACCGGGCAAAGGAAGAACTCAGACATTTGTGGACCAATTACCCCTGAATCTTTCAGTGGGAAAAGGTATTTCATTTCTTTCATAGATGATTTTTCAAGAAAAACATGGGTGTATTTTTTGAAGGAGAAATCCGAGGTGTTCCAAGTGTTTAAAAGGTTCAAAGCAATGGTTGGAAAGGAGACCGACATGCCTATCAAATCTGTTAGGTCTGAATGAGGAGACGAGTTCATCTCATCTGAGCTCATGAAGTATTGTGAGGACCAAGGAATAAGGAGATTTCTGACAGCACCATACTCACCCCAACAGAATGGAATAGCTAAGAGGAAAAATCCAACCATACTTGACATGGTTCGTACAATGTTGAAAAGCAAGAACGTGCCTAAGGAGTTCTGGGTGGAAGTAGTGCAATGTGCCATCTATGTGCAAAATAGATGTCCACATGCTAAGCTGAACGAGAAGGTGATTATGAGCCAAGATGTTCAAGTTGATGAAGAGAGCGAGTGGAAGTGAAACAACTCGGAGAAGAAGTCTAGAAGCTTGGAAGTAGATACACCACCAACTTTGAGCGATCATGAGACTTTTGATGAAGAAGATGAACCTCTACAGCCTAGAGCGCAAAGCTTGCAAGACATATATAACTCGAATGACAAAGTATATGTTGTATGTTTCTTGGCAGATTCGAAAGACTTGAGCTTTGAAGAGGTCGTGCAGGAGGAAAAGTGGCAAATGGCAATGAATGAAGAGATCAGAGCAATCAAATGCAACAACACATGGGAGCTAACCGATCTGCCCAAAGGAGCTCGGCCTATTGTGGGTGTACAAGAAGAAAACAAACGCTGAAGGAGAAGTTGAGCGATATAAAGCTCGACTTGTAGTTAAGGGGTACAAGTAGAAGGAAGGAATAGACTATGACGAAGTATTCGCTCCAGTGACAAGGATGGAAACAATCAGGTTGTTGATTTCCTTAGAAGCTCAACACAGATGGACAATCTTGCAGATGGATGTGAAGTCAGCATTTCTGAATGGAGTCTTGGAGGAGGAAGTATATATTGAACAACCACTTGGATACATGCGAAGAGGCGAAGAGAAGAAAGTCCTGAGATTGAAGAAGGCACTTTATGGCCTGAAGAAAGCTCCACGAGCATGGAATGAAAGAATCGACACTTACTTCAAGAAGAATGGGTATGAGCAGTGCCCTTATGAACATGCTCTTTACATAAAGAAGAAAGGAGAAGATGTGATGTTCATTGCCCTTTATGTTGATGATCTTATCTTCACGGGGAATAATGGGGAGCACAACGTTCACCTGGCTTTCAAAGAAACAGCCCATTGTAACACTATCAACATGTGAAGTAAAGTACGTTGCAGCATCCTGGAGTGTTTGCCATGCAGTTTGCCTTAGAAACCGTTTAAGAAAACTAGAATTGAAACAAGAAAAAGGGACTGTGATCCGAGTTGATAACAAGTCAACCATTGAATTGGCAAAGAACTTGGTCAATCATGAGAGAAGCATGCACATTGATGTTCGTTTTCACTTCATCCGAGAACAAGTGAAAGAAGGAAATGTAGAGTTGGAGCACGTCGAAAGTCAAGCACAAGCTGCAGATATGTTTACAAAGCCGCTGCCATCCTCTCTGTTCGAGAACAATAAGATGATACTTGGAATGAAGGACAAGAAGAGCATTTAAGTTTATATGGGAATTTTGTTAGGTAACTTAAATGTGGATAGTTGGAAGTTGCTATATTAATTGTTTAGGAGATTGCAAAAGGTTGAGAGTGGGTCTAGCTATGATTAAGCATGCAATAGAGTTCATTAATTATGAGTTAGGTAGTAGTTATATTTAATGAATGTAGTTGAAGGGTCATGTACAAAGGCCTATAAAAGGACCATGTAGTGATTCATTTCAATACACAACAAATCTGAATACAAAGAGTGTTTATCCAGAGAGACTTGTTTGTCAATAGTCCTTAGTACCACCTTGGGTTTCATGGAATCTACAACAAGATTAGGATTTGGTTTAAAGTTAAAGTTATTAAGAGAAATGATTATTAGCAAGTACAAGTTATTGCATACCATAAAGGAATGTGATAGGAGAAACATGAGAGACAAGAGTGCCTGTACTGCCAAGAATGGATGCAACTTGTAATTCAACTGCATAATCTCAATTCTTAACGTGTTCTTGAGCTACAAAACGAAGCTAATTAATAAAAAGGAATGAAATATTAAGAAATTTTCAATTCCTCTTCTAATTTTGTTAGCATATGACTTCTACCAATGTTCATGGTAAGAAAACTGTATAAGTATATCAAACTCAAACAACACTTTCTCTCTTACTTCAAAACTAAATCTGCGGGCTCCATTGCTTCTACCATGGAGAGGAGTTAAAACAACATAGTTAACATGTAGTGCATTTAGAACTTGTTTAGTTGAGTTTCTTATAGGAATGTTGAAGTCCAAGAAACTTCTACCATTGTGATTACTACACATCCATAGGTAACTTCTGAGGAGATAATCACTTCAAGGTTGTGTTTGGTACCTGGTCTAATAGTTTGTAAAGAAGATGCATCCACTTGGGCAAGACCAGCTACCATAATCTTGCATGTTAAACCACAATGAAAATGTTGTCAACGTTTTCAAGGAAAATTACATAGCAAACACCATAGATACTTTTAACACAATGTTCATCATTGGAAACCAACTTACATCACAGTTTGATGAGTTTATGCAATGAAATCCTCCTAGTCCAGTGCACGGTTCACTGAATGTGACATCAATTGGTATCCTTTTTCCATTTGTATGGCTCTGTTTACAAGTAATGGCAGCAGTTGGGGGTATTGTATCTGTTTAGTAAAAAGAAAATCATTAACAAAACCCCAAAGGGATTTTACTGAAGTTTAGTATTATTTGTTAGCAAAGGCACTCTATTTCTGAAAATATGATTTACTTCACTAGTATATTTCATATGAGCAAGACACTACAATTTACAGGACTTACATTTGGCTTTTCATCTCCAAGCCATAATATCTCCAATTATTACAAAAACATAACACTAATCACCATTAACATCCGAAACATAACACATTAAACTTTTGACTTTTGCTCTCCTAAAACATCACAAATGTAACCACTCATAAAGTTTGTTCAATAACTCCTAATTTAAGTTTACCCTAACATTATTACTAGAGAATTAAACTTAAATGGGGGTGAGAAGAAAGGAAAGAAATTGAGCTCACCAATGAACCATGAATAAAGTGATGAATTTCTCTCTCTTTTGTTTGTGCTGACATTGAGAAGAAAGGAAAGAAATTGAGCTCACCAATGAACCATGAGTAAAGTGATGAATTTCTCTCTCCTTTGTTTCTGCTGACATTGAGAAGAAAGCTATGCTCATGATTTAGAGTTAAGTTGGTTAACACAATGCCATTATCCTGGCAAGGGTAAACTCTTTCATCAAGCTGTCAAGCAAAATTCAAACACTCAACATCAATAAACTCTTTTCACACTTCAATAGCAAATAAAAGTACACATTTCATAACCAAATCATTGCCGCAACATGGATGAAAATAACATCTGCTACTAGTGTACTATAGTAAACCATGTCTGTCCACACTCAATTTCGTCCGGGTGAATAAATTTATTTTCAAAAAAATAAAAATAAAAAAAGAAATAAAAAATGTTTTTAGTTAAGGGTAAAAGGTGAAATAATTGTTTTCAAAATATTTTCAAACTTTAATTTAGAAAAAAAGAGAAAAAAAAGAGATGGAAAAAAGAAAAAAAAGGCAAAAAAGAAGGAAGAACCCAATTTGTTTTTAATTATCACATACCTTCTCATGAGCTCAATAACTCAAATATTGTCTATCTTTGTTCCTGATTAAAGAAATTAGTTATATAATAATAATTATAAGCAATATCTCTTCAAATGGTAAGAATCAATATTATTAATTGGGATTGATTTTGTGCTATGATTTGGTACTGATGATGATAAATTTTGTGCTCTGATTTGCTGCGACTTGATCCCATAATTTGCTGCTATCATGACCAATTCCTTATATTGTTCATTACAATTAAGGCTGAGATTACATTGATTTTGCAATGTGTGAGTATAAATATGCACTCTGTCAAGATTGGAAAAAATTCTCTCCATTTCTCTAATTCTTTCCCATCACCACTCCCACATACACACCTCCTTTCTGATCTCTCTTAAACAAAAACATATTGAAGGAGGTAGAAAAAAAAACATTCTTTACACTCTCTCTCTTCCTCTCATTATCACCCACATAGACACCTCTCGTCTTTATCTCTATTGGAAAAACAAACACAAATTAGAAAAGGAAGCAAAAACAAAAAAGAAAAGAGAAAAGGTGAGGAGATATTGACATTTTTTTAAGGTACGTCACTCTCAACTCTTTCAGCTTTTGATTTAGTTTTTTTCAATTTTCATTCTTTTTTTATCATAAAAAATATTTTTTCCCTTTCTTTATTGTCTGCCCGGCGGCTCGCGTCGCATGACATTCAATTTAGACTTTTGCTTTTTCTAAAAATATATAGATCTAAAAATAAAACATAACTTTCTTTGTTTACTTTTTTATATCTATTTGGTTGCTCATGTCGTAATGACATCCACAACTACTCTAAAATAAATTTAAAAAAATAATAAAAATTTATAAATGATTAAAAAAATAAAAAATAAAAGATTAGAAAAAATAATAATTTATTTGAAGTGTCTATCCGGCCGCTCACGTCGCGTGATACCAATTTTAAAATAATACTAAAATTTAAATAAAAAGATTTTAAAAATTATAAAACAAATTAAATCATTTTCAAATAATTTTCCAAATAGATTTTTCAAAAAGAACTACGTAACCCTGATTCTTCATTCACATGGAGATACGTAGGAGCGATGATTAATCCTCGTCGGGCCAAAAAATGAAAGAAATAGTTTTGTTGTTTTTTGTACATTCTTTTATTAATACTTTTGGGGAAAATTAAATATTTTGAAAAAACCACATAACTTTTGCACATTTAATTAAAGGTACCGTCTTAGGACGGACGTTGTGGGGTGCTAATACCTTCCCCACGCGTAACCGACTCCCGGACCCAAAATCTGGTTTTTCGCAGACCTTGTTTTTTTTTATGGTTTTCCATAATTTTCTATAATAACTATGGTGGCGACTCCAATGTCTGTTTTTACAAATTTTATTTTTGGTTCGCTGTCTTGTTGCGATTTCGGTTGCGATCGATGGCGACTCCATTGGGGATGCTAGAGAGTCAAACCATTTATTTGGATTTGCAAAATTGATGTGGTTTTTTTGCATATGTTTTCTTTCTCATTTTTTTTGGGTATGTGTTTCTTTTAATCTTTTTTTTATATTTAGAATAATTGTATGTGTATATTCTTCTTTATTTTTGTATTTGGAATAATTGCTAGGTGCGGGTTTGGGTATACATTGTGTTCTCCCTTCACACACACACACATTTTATTCATTACATGAGTGTGTTCCTATACTCGGGTCCTAGTTGCTTAGAATTAGAGGGGATTGTGTAGCAGTATCACAGTGGATGTACTTCCCAAGTGGTCATTGTGAGAACCCCAACTAGAGTTTGTTCATAGTTTCAACATGCATTTTTATAATTTATAAAAAAAACAAAACAAAAAAAATTGCACTAAAATAAATTCAAATTATTTCCCATTTTGCTTGTCAATGATTTCTTGGAATATTTCTTACAAAAAATGAGTAAATAATAAAACATTCTTTGGTCAAATCAGTGGATTTAATAAAGAAATAAAATATTGTTTATTATCATTTCTTTTGAAATACCCATCTAATCTTGCATGCATGAAATTGCTCAAATCTATCTTCCTTTCCATCTCTCTTCCACCATAAACCTTGTTTTCTTTTTCATGGAGAATTATCATAACGGGGACACATGCCTTAAAAATGATTACAAGAAACTCTTTGAACACACAAAAAATACAAAGGGAAGAAAAGTTCGCTAGACTAACAACTTTGAAGAACAATCTAGGCAAAAAATAAGACAAAAAAAAAAGTGAAAAAAGAGAACCAAACAAGGGGCATCCTGTAAGATGAAATCAATTATTTTCCTATGAATTAATTATTTTTAGAAAAAACAATCATGTTTTGAAATGATGTGTGACCATGTTTCTTTATCCAAAAAAAACAAAAGTAATTATCCTTTGCTACCCAATTTGAGCCTTCCAAAAACTTTCTTTCAAATTACCCTAAACAAGGATCACCCTCCCACTTAGGGTTGACATAATGTTTCATTTGTTTCATTCGAATTGTAGTTCACCAATACAAAAATATAAAAAAAGAAAGAAATGACATAGTTATATAGAAAAAAAAAAACAAAAGATTAAAGAATGAGAATAAAATGTCAAAATATAGAAAGAAAAAAAAGGTGAACGAAATGAAGTCAAATAAATATTGAATGAAACCTTATTCAAAGATCCTTGTTTAAAACAACCCTCACATCACTTGTTCGGGCCTTTACTATCATTCACTTCCATACCCCTAGCCTTGGCCACGATACAAACCTAATAAAGTCCACACAAATCAAAGATTGGTTGTTATCTTTCAAATGCGGGTGGGAAGAGCATTTATGACATTAAATTCTTACTAGTATGACGTGGAAAGGTATTAGTTCAAGTGGTTGAGAGTATTTGATTGTGTGAGAGGACTTGGGTTCAAGTCTTATGTATGCCAATTTTGTGTTATTATTTGTTATTGTTTTAAATATATGTTAATCATGCTGTGGAATAATATGATATTTGGATTATATTTGTTAGCATGAAATATGAATTGGCTAAATGGTTTGACATTGAGTTGACATTGCATGGTTGTGGGTTCAAACCTTGGAAACCCAAATTAAACTTTATTTTTGCTAAACTTTGGTTTGGCTTGAATATGAAGGGGTAGAGCAAACCCTAGGAGAATATCAATGTGAACACCTTTTGGGAATAAGGGTAGCCTTGTTCGCGGTAGTTGAGTTGTAGGAAATCTGCATTTGTGAGATTAACGTAACCACAATGCAATGGTAGGTTCTTCTGTTGGAGATAACTCGGCTTGAGTGTGCATAGTTTGCCTTTCGTATGCAGAGTCACGAATCATCGAGTCTCGTCGGGCTTGATTTTAGGTGCAACCAATTTGAGGGACGACCATAAGTCTGTCCTCCTTTCTTCATTTCATTTCTCTACAACCATGTGTTTCTTTTTATGAAAGCCAAGGCCATATGAACCCATTCTTCTTTGGGTACTGGTGGGACCGAGATCCATTTGCAAGGACCCACGTGAATCAAGTAGTTCCTTCACTTTTCCCTGGGATTATTATAGCTTGGTGTATGTTTGGAGGAATCACGGCATGCATATGGCTCTGTCATCTACGGTTGTGGTGCAAACATCAAAAACCAACCTTTAATCTTTACTTTATTAGTATGTAAAGTAAACTTTGGATGAGACACTTTTACGTTGGCTTTTCTTTCAGTTTCTCTATCTTAGTGCCTAAATTTTTAGATTAAAAATTAAGCTTTTACACTTTAGCAAATGTATCGTGAAAAAAAAAATGGAGCAAAAGTTAAGTGAGTTCTGGATGAAATTTTAACAAGGAGGATATTGGATTGAAAACAAAAATTCCCACGTGAACAAGGTTGGAATCTATATATAGATAAATATAGAATTTTATATCATGTATTGAATGGCAGGGTATATATTTACATATATTTAGTATGATATTATCATATTATGTTATGGGAAAAGATTTATTAGGTGTCAATTGTATAAAATCTTTTATATATATATATATATATATATATATATATATATATAATAATATATATAATTGGGAACTAACAAAAGACAACATTTTCAATTGAATAATATATCTGACCTACTTCACAATTCAAATTTTTATCTACAAAAGGTAAAAACGCTGATGTGTCACTCTCTCAGCATTTTGAAGTATTAAAAAAAATGGAAAAGAAATTAAAATCGAAAGTTTTAATTAAAACTTCTTTCTCTCTCTTCCTCAGTCTTCTCAGCTTCCTCTGTCTCAATTCTTTCTCTATCTTTCTCATTCTCTCTGCGACCGCCTTCTTTCTTCTTTCTCTCTCTTTCTCATTCTCTCTAGCACCGCCTTCTCACTTCTTTCTCTCTCTTTCTCTGTCTCTGTTTCTCCGCATCGATCATGGTTTCATCTTCTTCTTTTCATCGATTTGTTTTTATCTCGCAAAAAAAAGACTATGGAGATGGTTTCTATTTTTTTTCTGAACTTTGTTCTGATCATCTTTTTCTGTTCATCATTATCATTTTTTTTCTTTACAGGCTTCAACTGACGCTTACAAAGACATGCATATGAGATTTGCCGTTCATCTATCCATTTTTGTTGTGGATATCTTTTTTTTTGGTTTCTCAAGCTAACTGGTATTTTTCTTTATGTTTTTTCCAAAGATCTAATGGTTTCTTTGGTTGATCTTATTTTTCAGGTGTGTAAATGCTTGAAATGAAGAGTACATCCACAAACATCTTTTTTAAGCAGCAAAAAACTGAGTCTGGAGATGCTTTTTCTATTTTTCTTACATTTCATCTGTTCATCTTCTTCTGTTCATCATGTTTGTTTTGTTTACAGGCTTCAATTGACGCTTAAAAAGACATGCATCTGAGATTTGCCGTTCATTAGTCCATTTTCGTTGTGGATATCTTTTTTTTTGGTTTCTCAAGCTAACTGGTATTTTTCTTTATGTTTTTTACAAAGATCTAATGGTTTTTTTGCTTGATCTTATTTTTCAGTGTGTAAATGCTTGAAATGAAGAGTACAACCACAAACCTCTTTTTTAAGCAGCAAAAACATCGAGTCTGGAGATGCTTTTTCTATTTTTCTTACCTTTCATCTGTTCATCTTCTTCTGTTCATCATGTTTGTTTTGTTTACAGGCTTCAACTGACGCTTAAAAAGACATGCATCTGAGATTTGTCGTTCATCTGTCCATTTTTGTTGTGGATATCTTTTTTTTGGTTTCTCAAGCTAACTGGTATTTTTCTTTATGTTTTTTACAAAGATCTAATGGTTTTTTTGCTTGATCTTATTTTTCAGTGTGTAAATGCTAGAAATGAAGAGTACAACCACTAACCTCTTTTTTAAGCACCAAAAAACTGAGTTTGGAGATGCTTTTTCTATTTTTCTTACATTTCATCTGTTCATCTTCTTTTGTTCATCATCTTTCTTTTGTTTACAGTCTTCAACTGAAGAGTACAAACACATTCATCTGATATTTTCCTTTGATTTTCTTTTTCTTTTGTCGAAACCTTTTTTTTTTTTGGTTTCTCAACTGAAGTGGTATGGTTCTGTATGTTTTTTACTGAGATCTAATGGTTTCTTGGCTTCATCTTATGTTTCAGGTTTTTAAATGCTTGAAATGAAGACTACAACCACACACATCTTTTTTAACCAGCAAAAAACCGAGTCTAGCGATGCTTTATATATTTTTCTGACCTTTCTGCTGTTCATCTTCTTCTGTTCATCATGTTTTTTTTTGTTTACAGGCTTCAACTTAAGAGTACAAACATATGCATTTGAGATTTTCCGTTCATCTTATGTTTCTTTTCTCGATATCTTTTTTTTGTTTGCTTTCTCAAGCCAACATGTATGTTTCTTTATTTTTTGTTCTCAGTTGTATTTGATTTTTGGCTTCATCTTAAGTTTCAGTTTTTTTAATTCTTCAAATGAAGATTACAACCACAAACATCTTTTATAAACCGCAATAAATCGAGTCTGTAGATGCTTTCTATTTTTTTTCTGAACTTTCTTCTGTTCATGTTCTTTTGTTCATCATTTTTCTTTTGTTTAAATGCTTCAACTGACGAGTACAAACACATGCATCTGAGATTTTCCGTTCATGTTATGGTTCTTTATGTTTTATTATTAATTGTAATTGATTCTTTGCTTCATCTTAACATTCAGTTTTTTTGAACGATCTTAACATCTTTACTATTTTCATGGAAGACCAGGTTTTTATGAACTTGCTTCTTATACATTATTTACCATCATTGTTCTCCGACATCCTTTACTAATTTTTTTTATATTGGTTTTATTTTGAAGGATTTTGCGTTCGTCAATCGTTTGTTTGTCATTCAATTAGGCA
>Ga0214543_1004926_pt1 | contig 25025 bp, 14 predicted proteins | sample CNSS2metaG_FD_160094 | JGI IMG/M metagenome (GOLD analysis project Ga0214543, IMG submission 160094) | Root nodule microbial communities from cowpea collected in UCLA plant growth center, Los Angeles, California, USA - CNSS2 | ecosystem: Host-associated > Plants > Roots > Nodule | place: USA... | reverse complement strand
TTTTTTTCTCAAGTGTCTATGTAGGTTTACTCTTTAGTCTGAACACCATCCCACACTTGTTGTCCTCGTGCATTTTAACAAATTTCGGTTCAGTTCCCCCTGGCCTACTAGAGTCTTTGTATTAGCAGGTTTTCAGATACTTTGTAGCTATGTCTGTATTTGGGACCTCCTTTTTTACTTTCGTCATTCCTGCAGTGTTGGGGATGTATATAACGCTATGAGCTTCTTAATATTTGTGACTTCTCTTCTTTTATATTTTATAAAATATTAGGAGCTTAGTAAGGCTTCCACGGGTTTGAATGCAAGTATTCCTGTTGTCTTGCGAGTATTCCTGGCTTGGGCCTTATATTAAATGTATCAAACTAACATGTCAGTGTTTCTATCATATCCGATAATCAAATTATCAAAATATTATGCGTCCTGTATGTTGTCTCTCTTCCCTTTTTCTTTTTTCCTTTAAATTTATAATATTATATAATATTCTTTTTTTTCTGCATTTCAAGAGATTATTTGTTTTGCAGCAACCACAATTATATGAAGCCAAGTTTAAAGGGGAGTGAAGAAAATTCATACATGCCTCGGGGCTCCTGATGATACAATATGCATAATTTTGAGGTCTTCAATTTTCATAAAATTAAGCTCTAGTTTATTTAGATTTTGATTCATGAATTGTATTAGATTACAGAGATGGTAGTGTTAATGTTGGCGATATTTATGATCAGTTTAACGTTGAGCATGTCAATGCATTCTAAAAATCTTTCATACCGTTCATCTTGTGAAATGTAGAATATCTTGTATCTTTTATTGGGCATTAATCATTTATCCTACTGTTTGACATTTATTAAAAATTATAAAATATTAGGGGTTCATCATACGAAAATGAAATGTTCACGATTTTGATTTTTAAATAAATTTTAACGATAGAAAAGGATATTTCTGGATTATAATGTATTATGTCTCAAATTAGGTGAGTGTAAGCAAAGGAATATTTTACTTTCTTTTCAAATATTTTTATTACCAATTAAACTTTATTGGAGAATATAACTCAAATGGATTTGATTCAATCGACATTTACAAAATTGTTATTTTAGTATAATTTAATAGTGTGTTTTAAAGTAATATTAATATTGTCCAGTAAGTTTACGTTAATATTGTTATTTTGATTTCGTGCTTTGCACGTGAACAATTCGGTCTTTGGTGGTTTAAGTATCGATTCTTAATCTATTGGTGCATTGAATGAATTGTATATTTTTTGGCTTATTAAAAACATGGGTTGGGTGCACTTAACTCATTTTTTATTAACAAGTAAAGGAGTTGAGCTTGTTATTTAATTTATTAAATGGCTTTGTGTGTATGCAACTTAATATCATGTCATTTCAACTATAATGATTATTTTATAAATGGTTAGAAGCTTTTATTGAAAATGTATTGCATAACTAATGTTTCGCCCGAGTTAGTGTAGCGTGGCTTGTAGGTATTGCTTTAAGCTGAGGTAATTTTAACAAAATCAATGTATATGAGTTGAATACTTACGAGTATGTAACAATCGTTTTTTAAAATCGTAGGAGGATACGAATGTGTATATACATAAATGTTTTATTCTATTACCGTTTTATATTGAATTGTTAAACTTAATTTTATTGCTCTTTTACATATTGAATCATTAAACTTATTTTTATTGCTTTTTTTAGTCTTGTTTTCGTATAAGTCGACAAATTTTCTTTTATTGCATATTTCTTTTTCTGTCAAGTTTTTCTTTGATACTCATTAAATTTAATTATATTTTAAGATATTTTATTAATTATATAATTAGCGTGTTGGTTTCTTCATACAGCTGGGAAAAAAAAGACAAATCCTTCACTCTTTTTTTTGACAAGTGGCCTAAAGCTCATCTAAGTATGTCAGTCATAGTTACTTTAGTCCTTTGCCTGAAACTTCAACCTGCCATAAAAAAGAGACATGATTCTAATTGTTCGATCGCATGGTTTAGAGGTGGAACGTGGATCCTGCTCCCGTGTGGTATGACTCGACTTATACTTGTTATGATAGCACATGTATTTTGTTTCCTTTGGCTTGGGGCAAATCCCTTCCCTACACTGAACAGAAGGTCGATACTAGGATTCTATCAAAAAGATCTGGTCCGGGAAGCTATCTCACGAACTGAAGACAATGGAAGCCAAATAAAAAAAAAAAGATCTCTTTATGTTTTTCAATCTTCTTCTCTTTTGGGTGGGAGGCATATCTCAATAGTTTGATTCTTATTCTTTCTTTTCTAACGACTTTGCGGTATACAATATAATTAAGTTAATATATAAAAAATATATATTTATTAGAGACAAAGTAGAATAAATGGAGTAAAAAAGAGAAAACAACCTTTAATGAATGATAAAATAAATAACTGGAATAGTTTTATAAAAAATATGTAAAAATAACTGTTAGTCTTTAAAAAATAAATAAATAATTATATTATAAAGATAAAATTAGGAATAAGTAATTGTGAACACAAAAAAGGAATCTCTTTATATATAATTATAGATAATCAATATTTAAAAAAGGACAAATGATAATGTTTGTGTTGTGTATGGATATTTTTAAGAACCTAAATGTTTATTCTAGTAGTGGTGTACTAATGGATTCTAATTCCTTGAGTAATATGTTTTCTTTAGAAGATGTTATTCTAACTTTCGATATTTTACAAGGTTTACAATATTTATATTCAACTCATTGTAATTATGAGGCAATTCCTAATTTTTTATGTTTAAGGAAACTCTATTGTGGAATAAATAATCTCTAAATAGGTTAATATGTTTGATGAGAGAATTTCGAGGAGGATAATGAATTAGTTCAAAATACAAGAAAACCTTATCGGGATAAGTCAAAGAAAGTTAATACTAAATATTCCAAAACAAATATTTCTAAAAGGTTATAATAAGTTTTAAAGATCTTTTGTGGATAGTGAGTGAATTTAATAGGCTAGAGAATTTGATTATTGAGCTTTAGTTTCCTAATGGTGTTGCATTAATATGCTTTTTTCGTCTATGTATTTACTTAATGTTTTCATCATAGGTATTTTTTGCCTGTGTCTAATATTTTTATCATAGATTTGGTGTCATCCTCTCATGTTTTTATTTTTTTTCTTTTTAATAAAATCTTCATGTTATGCTAGCGATGACTTACATGAACTTATTGAAAAAAAAGTACAATTATATGAGAATACCAACGAATGAATAATATGTCATTTCTAAACTTTCTAAACAAAGGAGTACAAATAAATCTATGGATGTTGTCATCTCATGTAAGAACAAAAAATAAATTTATACTCATGAATATTGTTTAAATTTATTCCAAATTTTAAGAAAAATCTGTCTCGACTAAACATGAAAATTAAATTTCAATCTTATTAAATTGTGAGTATGAGGATGACAATAAATAAATAAATAAATAAATATATATATATATATATATATTATTTGTCTCTATTATTATACTCATTTTTAATTAAATTACTAAAACACTTAATTAACTAACCTATTTTAATTATTTTCTTTTGTCTATTGTTTTGTTTCTTTTGAAGAAGTCCTTATTTTGCTATGCAATATTTGAATATCAATTAAGTTTTCTTAAAATTTTAAGGTATTTTTTCTCTTATTAATTATAATTTTATTTATAGATTTTCTTGATTTGGATGGTTTTGTTAAAGTGATGTATTGCATTTCAAGAAATATAAATCACAATTTCATCAAATTAAATTGTTTTATAAGCATAAATCTAACCATTTTGTTCTCCCTTTTAATATTTTTTTTGTTATTTTTTTTTCTATATGAGAATTTGTTTTAGTGTTCAATAATGTAAACTTATTTTTTTTCTTAGTTTTGTTTCATCACACAATTTTTCATTATCTCTTTTAAAAATTTACTTGTTAGATATTTTTGTTCAAATCCTCCATTTAATCTCATTATAATTTTATAACTATATATAAAGAGATCATTTTTTTTTTGTTTACAATTACTTTTTTTCTAACTTACCGTTTGCAATATAATTATTTATTTATTTTTTAAATATTAACAAATATTTTTACATATTTTCTATAAAATTATTTTAACAATTATTTTCTTTTCTTTTCTCATTCATTAATAATTATATTCTCTTTTTTTCTCCATTTATTCTACTTTATTTTTAATAAATATAAATTTACTTTGTATATTAACATACAAATATTACAATATCACCACCTAATAATATAATATCATATATAATTAAAAAAGATGCGTACACACATGCGCGGTAACGTCCATATGTACCATAGTTTTTATAAAATTAATACATGTGGCAGATGTCTTGTAATTTCAATTATGTGCAGTTGTTTACTTTGTTTCCCCTATAATTATTTGTCATTTATGCAACTATTATTTGATATTTTATTTTAGGGTTAAATATGTTTTTGATCACTTAACTTTCAATAAAAATTAGGATTAGTCTCTCTTCGAAATTTTGATCCAATTTAATCCTCCAACTTTAGCAGTGCGTGCATTTAGTCATTTTAACCAATTTTTGTTAAGTTTATTTAACATTTCAAACATGTTTTATGATAGCATTTGATTTGTCTATATCATTTGACGCATTTATGCTTCAATGTTAGGTTAAAAACACGTTTGAAACATCAAATAAACTTAATAAAATTTGGTTAAAATGACTAAATCCACGCTTTTGTAAGGATCGTAAATTAAATTAGTTCAAAGTTTCGAAGAAATAGTGATTCTAATTTTTACTAAAAATTAAGAGACAAAAAAACATATTTAACTATTTATTTTAACATTTAAGTCATATTGTTTCTTTAATTTATTGTTAGGACAATAAAAAAGTATAAAAATATGCGCTACTAACTAAAACACAAATAAAACATAAATTCATTACTTGACAAGAATGAAGACATAAATAAATATAAAATTTTACTTTTAAAAAGTCAAGAACAAATTAAGAAAAAAAAACTGGAAAACCAACACTTTTGGACAAAAATAAAGATTAAAAGAATAATTTTGTTATGAAATAAAGCGAATAACATAGAGAATGACGACAGATAATAGAGAAGAGAAGAAACAAGAGAGAATAGAGAATGAGAGAATATGGAGCAACTCATATGTGTATTATTATTGATAGGAAGAGTCCTATTTATAGATACAATATGTAATCCATAAAGGAAACAAATCAACTTAGTTAATACAAATATTTACCATAAAGAGTAATGAATCATATGAGTAAATGTATCAAATCAATGGACAATCAATTAATTCATAACAAATTTAACTTATTCTAATTTATAAAGAAACCATTTAATTGAATATTATATTTATTATATGCAAGAGAATACATATTTTAACTTTTAATATTATAACATCCAATATTAAATATAATGGTATTTAAATTACATTAAATCAACATCTCAAAAAGAAAAAACACAAAAAGAAAAACAAGAAAAGGAAAGGACACAAAACATACATTTAAAGTTCAACCTATTTATATAGAATTCACATAACAGAAAACCATGAAAACTGTTAATATAAACATGATTTAGGATATTAAAATTATACAATTTATCTAATCCTAACACTAAAACGTGTTTTAATAAAAATATTTGTTAACCATCTTAATTTTAGAGTATTGTAAGAAGATAATATTACAGATCCTAATTGTAGTGACGAAATTGGCTGAATTCTTTGACCACAGGAGAGTTCTCATACATGTAATCAACGTACATACATGCATACATAGATGAGTCAGAGATTGAGGCTATAATTTTCAATAGTTATGACCCCAATTTTGCTCATAAAACAGGTTGAAATGGAAATTGCTAGAGGCAACCACGTGAATAATGCTCTTATTGCTCATTGGTTTCTTCAAATGATAACTATTTCTAACATTTAAAAACCATTGCAAATCTTAAGTGTAAAATGCAGCGAGTTTTTCCTCCAACAATGAACAAAGCTTCTAATTACACTTCAGAAGACCAAGTGTCTATCTTCATAACCCAAGATTCTGAACCCTTAATCTGCATTTTGCAATAACTCAACAAACCAATAAATCACTCTTACCATATGTGTTACACTTACACATTCATTCTTTCATTGCTTTTCTCCATTCACAAACACATATTACATGTGCAGACCGAAGACCTAAGAAATCTTTTTATTTCATAATGGGTTAAACATCCACGTCTATCAAAGATAGAATAAGTTTATAATATATAAATATTATAATATATAAATATCTGCAATTTTATATTACAAATCAATTTTGTAAAGATAAATTAAATTCAAAATTTATTTCTTAATATGATATTAGATTAATATGATATTAGAGTCACAAATTTAAGATTATCTTAATCAAATATGATATTTGATTGATCTATTATATCATTCACGGTCAGAAGATATAAAAAAGTTTAGAATACATAAATGCAAACATCTTTTAATAAATTTTTATGAAATTGAATTAAATTTAAAGTTCGCTCGTAAAATGTATAACTCTTACGAACAAAACGAAACCAAAAACACCAAATTAGTATCAGAAGGAGCTACAAAATTACGTTAAACGTTCACGTTAGTGAACCAATGTGATAATATAAAACGCAAGCAAACAGATAGATGAATACATTAATATGCACAATCTGACAGAACGCAGCAGTGGTGGTAAGAGATTTAGGACATTTCAGAATGAAGTTGCTAGAGAAGCTTTTCTTCAAACAAGAATCTGGGAATGACCCAGTTGAAAATTATTAAAACCAAACCATAACTATTTCGCAAGTTCCAATTTTTACTTTCTGACTTCTCATCATGCCTTCACCCTTGTGTGATTTGCAGCATTAACAGGTCTTGTGACCATGTAAATACTCACAAGAGACCGATATCTTCGTTGCTTCTTCGTTGGAAAAACCTCAATATCATTCCCGAAAATCTCTTGTATTTTCGCCATTATAATATCACTTACACTTTCATCACTCGTGCTTCTGCTCCTCTTGCTTCCTCTAATGCTGTTCCTCTCCTCTTCATCGCTGAGCTGCATAAGCTTCTGCTCTGCGTCAACCTCAGACTCAGTTATGATCATGTTATGATCCTTCACGCTCTTGGGCAAAGAAGAAGAAGAAGGTGATTCTGCCATTGGATTTTGGTGTTAAACACTTTGAACTCACTTAACAATTATATATACATATGCGTGTGTTTTGTGCAGCTCAACAACACAAATCATATTAGCGTGTTTTGTGGGTACGTGTTGTGTGAGTTTTAATTTAGAAAAAAAAAACGATACCACCTAGACAGAAACCACGAGGTTGGTTCTATGAACCTGGTATTCTTGTATTCTTCACTTTTCGCATAATTTGTTTAATGCATCTTTGACCGTTGGATTTCTCTCTATCATCTCATCTTTGACTTATTAGTCGTCCATCCAACGGTTACTAGAATTAGCAAAACTTGTTCTATAAGGGTTTCGTTTGAATGCGTGGAAAGTCCTAAACGGTTTGAGACTTTACTATTTTTTATCATAGCTCTGCTTGGGTTGACCCAAGTCAAGGAATCAGACACACAACAAAATAATTATAGTTGCTTCTGTAGAATTTGGAACACACTTTGATGGAGATATGTGGAATTTTTTTTCCTTTTTTACACAAAAAAATGTTTTTATTTTTCTCAGGAAATAGTCCTCTTTGGAAAACTTCAAATCTGTTCAAGTTATTTTCACAGATAAGCCAAATGAAAAATGCCAGTTCTTGTTGCTTTCTTTATCAAACTTCGATTGTGAACCTAAAATCTGTATAAATGAATATGATGATATTTTTAACCTAAAATCTTGATATGTAATAAGTTTTTAGGTTTTTCATGTTTATATGTTTCTCCGCTCAGTAATTTATAGTGAGACTTTTACTTATATTTAGAAAAAAAAAATACTTTCACGCAATAATGGTTTACGTTCAGGTTTCGATTGTCTGAAACCATTGACTAAGTAAACTTGTTTTCTTTATACCAAAATATTGAAAAGGTTAATTTATGAACAAGCTCCTCCCAATTTTTTTTCTCTCTCTTTGATTCACTAACGCGTTTTCATTGGAAACAAAGCATATACGCTTATGCAAGTCAGAGAATTTGGAACGTGGAAGCAAAGCAATAATGTAAAATAATCACGTCACCATTGCTCAACTCTTTCAAATTCCCTATGATAAGTGTCATACACACCCAAAGTAGTCATGTTTGCAAGGAACTTATATCATAGTGTGAATTGTATGTTTCATATGCGGAGTTAGGTAATTGAAAAATTGTTGTTTTATATATACAACATTAGTTTTACATACATAAAAGTGTTTAACACTACTATTAATTTAAAATCTAAAGATAATAAATTTATGTGACTTTTATTTTATACAGTGTTTAACTTTGTCTTCTTTATCTGATTTGGAATTTTGACGATTTTGATTCACACTTAATTTTTTATTACAAATTGTACATGCCCACCATGTGTTTGCGAAAAGTTTTTGCCACCCTCTCTAAAACTCAGCATTCGCCGATTCATACACCAATTCATACATATAAAAGGTTGTTCATCTTTTACTTTCATTACGTATAAAAATTAATCAGACCAACAACAGTGACAGTATTACTAGCAATGTATAATAACGTTTTCCTCAATATCTTATAAAATTATGTAAAATGAAAATGTTATATTTTTATGATTGTTAATAGAAAAACTTCAACTGAAAATAAAAATAAAATGCGAATCAAACGTAGTATTAACTGGTTTCGAGGGTAAATGAACATTTAAATGGACCAGTTGAACTGATAATTCTTATATATTTCCACATTTGATCGATTCAAAATCTCTTCGAATTGCAATGGGTTTGAATTGACTTGAAATTCAAATAACCACGATGAGAAATTGACCTGTTTTTGGAAAATATGCACAATTCACAAGTTTCATTCAGCGATTCTATCAAACAATTAAATTGAATAGATTGAATTGCAATAAGTAAAAGTAAAGTAAAAGTTTGGTAATTGAATTGAATAGAAAGAAGACAGGAAATTGAGAAGAAAGATTGAGTTGTCAACAAGAATGTAAAGAATACAGTTAGAGTTTGTACCTCCATTAAATAGTAAAAGTAATAAAGGAAAGAAGAGTGATTATAGCATTTAGGAAGTGTAATTCGCAAAATGTTTAGATTTTATTCCGGGCTTAACTAGGGTGAGTATTTTGAATTCAAACCCATTCTAGGCCATTGGGCTGGACCTATTTAGCACTTCCTAAGTTTGTTATGGGCCGAATAAGTAGTTGCTGAAATAATAATAGGAATCATGATTTTACCCACACCGTTAATAAAAAGAAGTGGATTGTGTCAATTTTTTTTATAACCCTTTCTTTTTTACACACCTTGCTTATTCTGGTACTATTTGTTTGACAGTGATGAAATATATAAAATAAATAAAAAATGAATTCTATTATGATGAGAAAATATTTTATATTATAATTTTTTATTCACTTATATATAAAAAGAAAATTGAAATAAAAAAGGATAACTCCCAATGTGGTTGCCGATGACATAGTTTTTACCAGAGTTAACTCAAAATTTTTTGAGCTGATGCAAGTCAAATTTGATAGATGCTTTTATATTGTTGAATAATAATTTAAATACTTCATTCAAAAAAAAAAATATAACATTTTAAAATTTAAACAATTCATCGTAAGAAAAAGAGTTCAAATTCAATATATTTCAATCTCATTAACATCCCCATCCAACCACTAGTTTTTCTATACTAACGTAAGGACAGAGATCTTCCTTCGAAGTTATTATTAGCAAGAAATTAGAAACGGTAAAATCCACAACACATGTCTGATGAATGTAGTGCGAAGACAATGATTGGTGAATGTTGAATGATATAAGAGAAAAAAAAAAGACATCTGAGGAATAAGAATAAGAATATCCATAGTTGACGGTATTACAAATGACGAAAAGGTTTTGAACAAGAACAAGAAGAAGAAGCATACCTTAAAATATGACAGGTGATTGTTGAGAGTGCAGATTCCCCATGTTGGAGAGGGAATAATTTATCATTCAATGCCTCTTTCTTATAATACATGAAACTAGAAAGAGAATAACACTAAGACCCACAGAAAATATAATGAAAGAATAAATGAAAAACCCCTATTACAAGGTAACAATGTGTCAGCCCCCTCTCTCTCCTGCTTCCTCTTTTATCTCTACACACCCGAAAAATAAAAGCTTTCATCCGAAAATTCTTCCAACTTTGTGAACCACCCTCGTTGCATTCTCAACCAATGTTCTTTCTTCAACAACATATATGAGTGCAGCTCAAAAATAACCAACACCACCCTTTTTCTTTATTCACGACTCATCACAATTCAATCCACAAATCTCTAACACAGGACCATCCCTTGAAACAAAGGGGTTAATTCTGACCCACATAAGAGTCAAGATGGAGGCAAGAAGGATCGACCAGACCAAGATGATGGTTGGCATTCTGTCTTGTTTCCCAAGCAACCCCTTGAGGAAGGGGTAGAGATGGATGATGACCCACAGGGCAAAGAACAATCTTCCAAACAGAGGTCCCCATGAGTCATAACCATTGTTGATGGCATCTGAGACCCCAACAACCACCCCAACAATGTTCATTATTAGTAGTGTGGTTGGAGGGATCAACAGTGATGTCCACTTGAAGATGTACAGTTCTGAGAATTCTCCATCATCTGCTGCTTTTGAGGTCACCGTGAAGTTCGTGTTCACACCGGCCAACACCTTCAGTAAACCCTGAAATAGAGCAAAAAGATGGGAGGAGACGCCTCCGATCACCCAGAACTGTTCGTTCCTCCACCAGTCGTCGATGGAGACACCACCCCATTGCATCTCCAGGATGCCGGTTGCTGCAATGGATATGAAGAGGCCCATGAACACAAGACTCGCATAGTTGCTAATCTGCATTTCAGACGGAGAATTTCATGTCAGTAACCACTTTCTATAGCTTTCAAGAGAATATAGATAGAGAGAGCATTGAAGAATGAATACCTCAGGTACAATAAATTTTCCAGTGAGAAGGCATATGGCAGGTAGAGTACAGTAGACAAGCAATGGGACTGAAGTCCATGGATACACCACTGAGTTTATGTAGGAAAATCGTTCCAACCATTTCAAGCCACCACCATAGCCATACCAGATTGGACAATGTCTGCTGAAGAAAATCTCGACGGAACCGAGGGCCCACCGAAGAACTTGGTGCAGACGATCCGAAAGATTGATAGGTGCTGACCCCTTGAATGCAGGGCGCTTCGGGATGCAATACACCGACCGCCAACCATGGCAATGCATTTTAAATCCAGTCAAGATATCCTCTGTCACAGAACCGTATATCCATCCAACCTGATAATAACGCAACAGTTATGAGCATCATGAGGAAGAAAAATATAAGACAAGAACAATTTTCAAAAACAATTAACCGAACAAATTGATTTGTGTAATACTTACTTCTTTTCCCCAATCAGTTTTGTCTTCATAACCGCAACTGATAACTTGGATGGCTTCTTTTAAAAGTGATGCAGGACTCGCGCCATGTGCAACACCACCATCTTCCAAAAGTGTTGAGGCCACAAATACTGGGGACTGTCCAAATTTCTTCTCCAACTTTGTTTGAGTCAAATTGGACGTCTTCTCATTATTGGCTCCTAAAAAGAATTCATATGGTATTGTTATGTTAAGGACATTTCTCACAGTATGCATTTTTATTTGTAAGGACAGCCACATGGTTCAAAATTCTAACCTTCATTCCCAGCCTCAATATTTTCAAGTGCATGTATCTGCTTTGATGCTTCACTGTGCTTCACCTTCCTCTTTTTCTCCTTCTTAGTGTTGGCATTCTTTTTCTTTCTAGAGCCGCAGCACAGGCAGCACCACTTTGGCCAACAGTTACAAGTTTTGCTCGGTGGTTTCTTCTTGGCAGGTGCATCATATCCATATAGTGCATACCTTCTGAAAACACATCCAGTTCCGACATATATTGGACCTTGGATCCCATCCAATCCTTTCATGTTGATCTGTTTTCAATTGGTGAGTTAGTAATTCTGATACTAAAGGACTGAAAGAAAAACACTCAAACATGCAGAAATAGAGGAACACAAAACTTACATCGAAAAATACAACATTTCTGTTTGAGTATCTATCATGTCTATCGATTCCATCAAATCTCTGAGGAAATTGCACATAGCAAACCTTTTTCCCAAGTTGAGGATCCATCATAAAACACATAGCTTCTCTAAGCGCCTTGCTATTGTTTATGTAGTGATCACAATCAACATTCAGAAGATATGGTGCATTTGTGATAATTGCTGACGCCCGTACCTTCAAATAGTTATCATCACAACATAAGTTATTAAGGCCAATGGACCACCAATTGAGCATGAACCAAAATAAAAGTGACTCGATACTTACCAGAGCGTTCATTGCCCCAGCCTTTTTGTGGTGATCAAAGCCTGGCCTCTTTTCTCGAGAAACATAGACCAAGCGAGGAAGCTCATTTCCTTCAACATCACGAACACCATCCTGGCCAAGGAAAACCTGTAAAATAAGAAAGAATGTCAGCATTTCTAACCCAGAAGTTAGTGAAAATTAGGCAACTAGAATTCCAATTCTCTCTACCCAAAGCAGGAATGGTGGCATAAGCATGTCTACTTACGGTGTGTGATAGCGTCGTGTAATAAAATAAATTAGCTTTGAACATCATGCGAAGGAATTTGTTTAAACAGGGGGCGCATCATCTCACCAGAAACTCAGCAAACATCATATGCAAAAACTAATTTTGGTTTGTTAAAAGCTGATATATCTTCTCACCTGAATCATGCCAGGGTGATCCCTCACATTATTCCCCGGCCAAGGAGTTCCATCTTGCATGGTCCATCCATCCTCAGGAACCTTCTGTGCAGTTGCCACCAAACTGTTAATCCTCACCTTAAATTCCTCATAATCTCTCTGCAAGAACGAAAATAGAAATGACAATTAGCACAGTCAAAGGCTTGCATCTTTCAGCACAACAATCAAATTTCGTAAAAGAAAAGGTTGATACCTTCATTGCTCTCCTTTCCCTGACAAATGCTGGATGAACTTTATTTTTCAGATAGTCCATCTTCTGACCAAAATACCACTCTGGTGCCCGTGGCTCAATATTGTATTTCTTAACAAATGGAACCCATCTCCTAGCAAATTCAGATGTCTCAGACAGTGCTTCAAAAGTAAGCATAGCAGCACCATCATCTGATACATAGCATGCCACCTTGTCAATCGGATAATCAACAGCAAGGATAGAAAGAACAGTGTTTGCCGTGATCAACGGAGGTTCTTTCATTGGATCGACAGTACTGACAAAGACATCAACGCTGGACAGCTCAGATGGCTTCCCTTCTTTTTCATACCTGCAGCAATGTTAAAAACCAATCTTGAGCAACTAGAATTTTAAACATGAAACAATAGAAATGAGATATACCTGGGAACAGAATAAATGCAAATCATGAAATAAAAAAAGTCACAAGATGTGGTTGGTAAGCACAATTACCTGAGTGACAAGCGATCAAGGTATGTTTCACGTTGTATTGGGTACCATTTTGGAAACTGATCCATTATCCATGATACAGCAAACCATATTTCACAGATGACTGATGTCAACCACAATCCATATGCATCATTAACTGGGTGGAGAATTCTATAATGGAAAAAGAGCCCAAGGATTACAAGACGGAGTACTACAATCATTCTGTAAGGATTTATCTTGCTTGAAGGAATGGGTAGCTTCCGAGAAAGCGGTTGCCTGCCTTCATCCATCCTGGTACAACATATTTATAAAAAAATGTTAATACACAATGCAAAAGTATATGGCACAAAATTGGAGAAATGTAGTTATTCTATTCTAGTCAAACTTGCATTGTTTCCCCAAGTGCACACACATATACTGTAACACCACACAAATAAAATAACAGATTGCATGGACATGACTTATGCATGAATCCAGCAACTGCTTATTGAAATTGCACTGATTTCGAGTCTTGATGTCATCCAAATGCAAAACGGATTGGGTTTGATGTTATAAAAAGAGGTGCTCTAGTATCCACTCCAATTACGTAGCATAATGAGAAACTTAGTTAAAGCGCATATAAAATGTTGAGTTGAAGTGTTACATGGGCAAATCAGCATCCTCAAAGTCATCGCCAAAACCTCCATCATTGTTCCCTTCATGCTTCACCACCTGAAGTTTGTCACTTTGTCTTTTCTTCCATTCTTCCATGCGGTCTTTCCAAGCCACACTTCCATACCCATACACAGCAATATCTTTCTTGGGAACCATGGGTCTGGGTTGCACTACATAACAAAAGAAGCACCAGTTGACAATATGTACACACAACACAATTTGACAATGCAGAAGTAGACCATTGTACAGCACTTACATGGAATAGAAGGATCGCTATAAGGCATTGGATGGACTCTATTTCCATGATTCATATATGGTGGAACGATTAGTGCATGTCTATCCGAAGATATCTCAGGATCCTATAAATGTAAAACACGGTAATTCATTAGTCAGTTCCCTGTGTGAAGAAATGATCCCCACTAGAAAGACAATCAGACCCGCCAAATCGAAAATTCGAAGATGAACTACCTCCTCCCCATAAGTTAGGAGCGGTATTTCAGAATTGAGAGGGGCTGAGCCATGGTCCAAGTTTGTTGCAATGCCAGATACATTATTAGAACCTCGCCCAGTGTTAGGACGACCAGAATACAAGGATTCCGACATTGGCTGTGTGCCCAAAGCATCAAAATCCCCATAATCAAACTCATTATCCAAATCATCAGCACCATCTTCATCTTCATCACCTTCAACCCTGGGACTACCTGCAGTTCATTCATCGATAGTGATGTGAGAAAAATTCAACAGCACAAACAAGATGCCGAAGGGAACACAAAACCAATCTCACCTTTGATACGTTTGTATCTGGTCTTGCACTGAGGACAAGCCTGGTTTCCCTCACGTCTTTCGTACTCATAACAAGGCCGGCAAACTGGGAAAGCACACTCATTGCAAGCAACAAAGGGCTCCCCATCCACAGTGACCTCTATCTCATCCCCACAAATCTGACATATCTGTCCACTCAGCTCTCGAACAGACTTAATCTGAGCAGAAACAAACAACGAAAACAATAGTTCAGTGTCATTAGCACTCGATTTACAATCCTTTGAGAAACTAAACAACCCAATTACATTTCACATTGACAACATCCTACCCAACTAAAAGGTTGTACAAATCCAAGTCACAGTCGGGGAAAGAGACAAGTTTATTAGACAAGTTTATTCACATACACGCCATTGATCTTTTCAAAGCCAACCACATCAACATCAAATCTCTAAGTTCAAATAACCATAAGACAATTGGCAATCGTTCCACCCTCACTAATCAACTGGTCTTCAACTAATATCAGGAGAGAAACTACACACAATCAACTGGTCTTCAACTAATATCAGGAGAGAAACTACACACAATCAGCACAAAAATGTTCACACATTGTAGACACACTCCAGAAGGGTCAACCGTCAACCCTCAAACCGCACCACGATCAATTAAATCTGAGGTTCATCTCCCAAAACTCCAATTTTCAACTCACAATTTCTTGATAAAAAGAATCCCCTCCCTCTTCGTAAACTAATAGCTTGAAACAAGAAAAGATAACCTCAGACGCGGTATTAAACTGTTCCAAGAGACCACCGACAGTGAGAGATATACGAAAGATGGACACTTTTAGAAGAGAAAATGAGATCGGGAGAGAGAGAGAGAAAAAACACACAAAAAATACAAGGACCAAAAAGTCCTAAAAACCCTATACAGTCCATATGAGATGAATGAAAACAGAGATAGATAGAGATTACCCTTCCATTCTCATCGGCATTGATGAGCACAAACTCGTTCCTGTTGTGGGAACCAGCAACGAGTCTACCTCCGGTGTGCATAACTGTCTCTTGAACTGACGAGTGTTGTCGTCCTTCTTCAAATCCACACAACCCCTCTTGGCTTCAGAAGAAAAAGATTCACTCTTGCATTGCTCAACACCCCCACATCACACGCACTTCCCCCGCACAAAACCAAAACCCAAAACCGGATCCAAAATCCCTCCTTTTCCCCCCACACGTAATTCCCAATTGCGGGCAAAAATACAAAAAAAAAAAAGAACACCAAAATACAATTCCTTTTCTTTTAAATAGAGCGAGAGAGAGAAAGAGAACTGCGTTGGGGTTGTGCGTGCAGTGTGCACTTTGATTCCTTTAGAAGATAGCCACCGTCGGCTGGTCCTAATCTGTGCCAATGCTTTAGAGAGAGAAATTGCTGAGAAGAGGATATAGAGAGAGAGTGTATGTGTCTGTGTGTGAGTGGGAATGAAGACGCGTAAGAGAGAAGGAGATACAACACAAGAGCGAAGAGAGATGGAGGGGGACAGAGAGACAGAGAGATCGAGAGAAAAAGTAATCAAAGCTCGGATTATTAAAAAGAGGAAAAAAACACACATACACCGAAATTATAATAAAAAACAAAAAATAAATAAATGAAGGGAAAAAAAAGAAAATGAATGAATTAGGAGTAGGAGTTAGTAAAGAGTGAGGTGGTAGGTGGGACCAGGTTGGGGGTGGTGGTGGCGATGGCTGTGACCCACCGGAGTTTGGTGAATAATGCTAAAGCCAACAAATTTATTTATTTATTTATTATTTATTTATTTGGGTTTATTACATTAAAGTGTAATTTACATTAAAAATGAACAAAATTTGAAAAAGTTAAACTTTCTTCGGCGAGTTGTTTTTCTGTGTTAAAATTGGAAAACCTTGACTCTTTATTTTTTAAAAATGAATATTGATTAATAATATTATTTAATTTTGTAATTGGGGTGAGATCAGAATTCACTGGCATTTGTTAGATTGGAATAGAAAGAGAGAGAAAAGTGTTGGCAAGGAACTGGCAAGTAGGATCATCTCACGCGGTTCTTTCTTTACAACTATACACAACAAAACAAAACAAAACACACTCTCTCTCTACACATGATGAAATTGGGTTTGTGTATATGTTTGTGGAATGAAGAGTCAAAGCATGTGGTTACTACATTTATTCACTTCAAAAATTAACAAACTGTATTTTACATTCTATATTATAACATGCACAATACATTATATTGTGTCTTTAAATTTAATTGTCGAATGTATGTTATAAGTTAAAAAAAAAAACAAATTTCAAAAATTTAAACATTATTTTCCTTATGTTTGTCCTAGAAAATAGTGTTTTGTCTGTGTTGTGAATGTAAGGACCTTCCTTCTCTGAGCTGAGTCTTTTCACTTCTGATCTTCAGTTTTTTCATTCATGGTTACAACCTTTTCGTAATTATGAACTATACCTGTACAAATTAATACAGTTTCTCTTATTAATTTATTATTTACTTTGATGACGTTTATTACATTGAAAGTTTTCTGCGCATGTAAGTGTAGAATGTAAATAATTTTTTTAATTTCTTGAGTATTGTGATTTATGGTAGTAATTTTAATTCTTTTAAGTTTGATGATCTAATAAAATTAACGAAAAAAAAAATATAGGAACATGTTCCATTGATTAAATTCAAATATTGAACTATTTGGGTGCAACATTTGTGAAAGAGCAATGAAGAACAAAAGTTCAAAGTACTTCCTGAATTACATCATTGAACTAAATCTACAAGAATCACAACCTTCCAATTAAATAATAATATTATAAGTATTATGTTTTCCCCACTACCAATAAATAAAATAGAATCAATTCATCAACTATGAACAAGAAAAAAATGTAGTTTTTTTTTTCATCCAAACACCTTCAACAAAAACCATGTTTCAAATATATAATAATCTGAACTCCTTAACCATAGGAATCATTTTAACTTTAATTATTGGTTAATTCTACATGACTACTATACTATTTCATTTTTCTTGCACAAGCTATGGATCATGCTTCATATACTCATTAATATTATTTATTTTATCAGTTTGGCAAAGTTACATTTACTATACAGTGTGATGTTTGAGATCAAAGAAACTATAAAGTATAAAATATATTACATTAAATCAAATCATAGAATGGCAGAGATTAATAAAATGAAGCATGGCAATAGTTTATTGAACCCTAACATACCATTTGGACAAGAAGAACATGTCAACCTTTTTATTCCATTCAACATGGTGCAATAGAGAAATGGGCATGTGCAGTGAGAAGAAAATTAACCTAATTGCTGTCAAAAGAAAAAAAAATTAATTAAATTAAATTACTTCAACTTGACACAGAAACAATAAGCCTTTAAGTGTGATTAACACAAACCAGAAATGTAACACTTTGTAGTTGACATTTTCGTTTTACTGAAATCAAATACCAACTGCTGCACATTTTAAATTACAACAGTGAATTTATTTAATAATAAAAAAAAACAATGTTAAGCAAGTTATTATTTAATAAAAGCATATACTATGTGATTTCATTTGATTGTTTTTTTTTCTTAAAAAATAATTTCACACTTATTGTCAAGGCTGACTCATAAAGCAAGTAAACACTTGCTTTGGGATCTCAAATATAAGGTTAAAAATGTATTTATTCTTTACATTATTTTTCCCCTCTTACCATTTAATGTGCAATCAGCAAATGTTCTATTTATGTCTTCAATGTTATTGATTAAATATACAATATAAAAAATTCAATAAATCTTACTTGTGACTAATATGATAGTTTGTTTGTAAATAAATGTTATCATCAATCGGTAATGATTTATTAAATAAAAATAATTATGATAATTTATCAATTCATTTTACGATTTGACAAAGACCAGTTCAAACAAGACTCATAATTAAGTAAATTGCTCCATGGAAAATGTTGGTTCAAGTCTGCATTTCATTGAAACAAAAAAAAAATGAAAGAAATAAAATTTGATAATCAAAATGAGTATTCCACAAGGTAATTATGCTATATATTGTTGGTATTTAGATTTTTTAACATAATACATACATTTGTATTATTATTATTATTATTATTATTATATAATAATTTGAGTGTATATTGTGTGTAGTAGAAGGGTTGGAGTTGTTGGGTTAGATCTATGTATTTGATTGACTTTGAGTCCATTGGCTAAACTTAATTCTTAACTTTTAGTTATAATTTTGTGTGTTTAATTCTTAACCAGTAACGTGGGTTAGCCAACCCATTAATAATTGTCCTTCACAATATTCTCTTTTCAACTTTTCTTATATGACTTCAAGTCACACATAATAATTTCCAGCTGTTCTTCTTCACCAAAAAAAATAAACCATTTATTATTGCTTTCTAAACCCTTAAAGTCTTGGTCACTGTGTTTTTTCTTTTCTTCTTTCTATCATTGTTCTATATTATAATATTATTCTAATCATAATTCATTCATATTTTGTAGTGTGAAATATCTTAGGAAGTTAACTAGTAGGAATTTAACATCATTTTGTTTAAGATAATAATAATAATAATAATATCATATATGTTTTTTATTGGAATTATAAAATATGACTTAAAAAATACAAGTTAAGAAAATTAAATTAAAACATGATATAAAATTATAATTTCTTTTATAAAGATTACACTTGTTTTTTTACTACGGATAGTGTTCAAGTCGAGTAAATATTTAATATCATTATGTATTTATTACATGAATTAATCGATACAGTTGTATATCTAATTTAATTTAATATGTTATAATAATTGTGTGTATATTGATTTGCATCTTGGGATGTTGGGGTGTGAATTATGAGTATAAAATATTTTGAACAATTAAAATTAGTAATGTTTTAAATTAGTTACTCAATATAATAAATATTACTTAAGTCTGTAATTACATTATCCCACTCGCTGTTCTGATTAACTTTATTATGAAAATCATATTATCCTAAACTAGTAACGTAATTAATTGTATTATGGAATAAGGTAATTTAGTAAAACAGTGATTGAACATGAATGTAATGTAAAACATGTCTTTTTTATGGAGCAACTTAATTACTTTCTTTATTTTAATTAATTAAGAAAGCACAACAAATTAAATTAATAATTAGCATAACGTCACGTTAATTTCCTCTTATTTTATTTTTCTTTTCTTTTTTTAGTTTTCGGTCTTTTTATTAGAATATTTGTTACGACTTTTATGCCACATGGGCAGCTTCCGCTGTCGGTGGTGATATTTTAATAAAATTAAAAATAAAAAATAAATTAAAAAATGTCGTTTTCTTGATTCATAAAAGGTAGTCCACGTCACAAAAAACAAGTGTGATAGTGATTTTGGTATGATTACTCTCATAATAGTGCCATGGATTAGTATTATCTGCTTTTATTTTATTAAACATTAATTATCAATTCAAAACATGAGATTAGAATATGCACTGTATTTAACCACTTTATGTTTATTTTTTTCAACAAATTAACAATATTTTTTAATTAATAAATCAAGGTTTTCTTAGCCAATATTGTAAAGTCAAGTCCTAAAGTCATACCCACTTTAAAGTGAGCGTCACACTCTGCACGAAACTTACATCTATTTAATTTTCCTTTCACCTATCACAATATTATTATTAAATATATAAATAAATAAATAAAGATTTGATAAAATTTGTACAGAGACAAGCTTTGTTTAATATTTATGCATTTTAAGGTAAAACAAATTCTGTTGTCAAGTAGTTAAAATTATTTTAAATATATATATATATATATATATATATATATATATATATATATATATAAGTAAAAATTGCTAGTTTATTACGTTAAATTATTATAATTTTTTCAGTCTTTCAATTTTTAATAATACACATGAATCACTCATTATAAATAAAATTCTGTTAGGTTGTTACATAAAAGTGACGTGGTTTATTGTTTCATTACAATGTTAAATGAGCTAGAGTGGTGACATAGACATACACATGTAGTATTAAGTGAAAGCGTTTTTATATAATTTAACGTGATTATACATATGTTAGGGTATTTATAGTTAGTCAACATAAAAAGTAATTGCAATTTGATATAAATTTAGTATAAATTTTATATTAAACTAAATTATTATTTTTCGATTTAGCTTGAATACTTTTTGCATAACAAAATTCACATTTTTTAATTAAAATATATATTTAAAAATATATATAATTGTGAAAAAAGTTGATTGGGTTAATTTCGCTTTCATTTAGTGTTGTTAATAAAATTTATTGAATTTTGAAAAAATAATGAATAAATCATTAATTATCCATATAATTACATAAATGAGTTTGATATTATCTATTTTTTACATTTTATAATGCATAAATATGCTTATTATCTTGATTGAATGATGGATAAATAAATTGTTTCGTGATTATGCAATTATTTTTTTCGATATAAAATGAAATGTTTTTTTAGATGAAATACCAATAATAAAGTCATCATGTGACATAAAAAAAATGTAAGATAATTAAGTGAGAATTTTATGTTTAAAAAACACTTAAATTTATATTATAACAATTTTAATCTCAAATGCACATTTATCGTACTAAAAAATATGCTTCCAATTTTTAAACTTAATCTTTTTCTTAAATCTACATTGTGTATGTTCTTTATTCAAATAATTACATTATTCTAAACATTTTATTTTGTTTTAAAAAAATTCAATTCAAGTAAGTGTTCGTTACAATATATATTTTTTACAATCTTAATTTAAAGTTGACGACTAATAAAATAATTGAAGTAAATGCTATTATGAAGCGCCAAACAGAGTATAAAACAATACTAAATTAACCCCTAAAATAGGAGAACACGTGACATTAGTTAGTGTAAATTCATGTCTTCGATAAATTAATGATTAATGTAACTTCATTACATGTTTCAATGACTAGAATAAGGGTTGCTCTTTTTAACAAGTTTCATCAAGGTATTCTACAGCATTTAAAAAAAAAAGGAGCTAACCCTCTTTATTTATCTTAGCTTATCACAGTATGATTAGAGTGAATCACTTTTTTTCTATAAAAATATACATAAATTAGTTTAATCTAACATTGGTTGATAAGTGGATTGTAACGCTGTTCTTCTAAGCTATACTTTTTAACAAATAAAGAATAAAAGTATATAAATATTTTTTAATAGCTTTTTTTTTTTAATTTCGCATCTATTTTAATTTTTCAGACATAATTTGTGTATATTTTTAAGAGTGTAAATATGATAAAAACATTTATTTTGCTAACATAGTACACCATTCGGTATGTGATAAAGAATGCATGTGAATAGGTTTATCATAACGATAAAGGTAGGTAAATTAACATTTATTTAATGTGGTTCCAAACTTTAATTTTCTTCTCTTGAGTTTTGAATTAGAAATGTGATAGTATATCTTATTAAGGTAACGCGTTTACTATATAGGATTAATATTTTCAAAAATATAATTTATTTTAATATAATTAATAGTTTCACATCGTTTAAAAGTTCACGTTAATAATATTTTTAATTTGTTTTGTTTCCTTCATCTTAATCGTATTTTAAAGATAAAATCATGATGAAAGTCAGAGTTCTAAAAAATACAATACCTCAAATAAATGATTATTCCTAACAATATTATTTCTTATTTACTTCTCTAAAAATTTCTTTAAACTCTTACTAACTTGAGTGTTGAAATATATTTTGCAAGTAGATCTTTCTATGATCCTTATCCACCATTCAAAGACCAACCCTTAGAGATATTAACCCAACTTCCCAATATTATCATTTTGATGTGTGTCTGTTTGTGTTTATCTATGTCTATCTGTATTTGTGTTTGTTTGTGTTTGTTTATGTTTATGTATGCGTCAATGTTTGTGTTTGTATATGTTTGTGTGTGTATGTGTCTTTGTGTGTGTGTTTGTGTTGTGTGTATTATGTGTTTGTATGTGTTTATGTCTACGTGTGTTTGTATGTTCATGTGCATGTATGTAATTGAATGTTTACTAAACAAAACATATGTTAGAATGCTCGATTTTAATTTAAAGACCAATTCAAAATTCTTATTTGTATTTTTTACCATCAAAACATTTCATTAAGTGGCAATCTAGTGTATTTAAATGGGCTTTAGATCATTTTGGTCTTGACATTGCATTATGGAAACATATGTTTTCACTTAAGCAACAATGTGGTCACTTAAACATTGACAAATGAGTTTGCTCGATGTTTATGCAACTTGTTAAATTATACAAGAAGTTTACTTCTTTAAGCATTAATGTGATGCTTGAGCGATAAAAGAGGATGATGGTTGCGTAGGTAACAAGTGAATGTTTGAGTGAGAGAGATGACTGAACCAATTATCTCTCTTTAGGAGTTGGTGTCACTTAAACAATGTGAAGTCGCTTAAGTGATTTATATCTAATGATTTTATGATGAATTGGTGAAATTCACGTGTGACCCACACACATATACTTATATATAACTTCATATGTGATATTTACTATATGCATGTTAATATACCTTATTTGGTATTATAGTCCTTTTTGTAGACTTGTGGTGATGACTATCTTAATTTCATTGATGAATTATATCACACATATTAAGATGTCACATTGTGAAAAATGTAAAAAGATTTATGCATCAAAGTATTACAAAGTATGTGTAACAAATCACCCTAATATAAAAAGTTGAGGATATATTCTTATATGCTTCTAATGTGTCATGTATTAGTCTTTGACAAGATTTATTTAGTATGAGTATTTCAAAATATGTCAAATTCATCATATCATTAACTTATAGTTTAAGGATTTTGTAATCTTTGATGAAAAATGATTTGCCTCAAAACTATTGTGATGTTATATAAAGCGAGAATATAATGTTATCTAAAGTGATTTCGTCCTTAAACTAAATAATAAAGTATTTTGTTTTTGCACTTTACGAAAAACATGTAAAACATTATTTTTATCAAACAATATGTGAATGTTATATTATAATTTACTATAAAACTCAGTTTATGAGATGTTAATACATTGTTTAACTAGAATGATGTTTTACAGGACCTTCATAAAATGCAGACTAAATATTTAATAATTTAATTTGATGACAACACAATTTCTTACAATAGCATGAGAACAAAAGTCATATTTAATACACATATACATATATATTTTGTTGGGTTGCTAAATAATTTACCTATTATTTAAATCACTTAAAGATAAAAACTTTACAAGAATAACACTAAGAATTTTGTTATTTTCGATGGAATATTACTCACAACCTATAATCTACCGGTAAACTCCAATCTACCGATGGATGTTAACCAATTTTTACATTTGAATTTATGGACAAATACTTTAGTCATAAAAAAATGAATTTGTAAAATTCGTTGAAAAGTTTCATCGGTACCATCATAATTACTGACAATTTTAGTTCATTGATAACTTATCATTACTGTCATCGATTGATACTTTCTTGATAAATCCGTCGACACTTTACGTGAAAATTTTTCGTCCAACCTATTGGAGTTTTCTGTTATATTAAGAAGAGATGAATGAGAGAAAGGATGAGAAGAAAAGATCCTATTACATATTTTACCAATAAATTTGAGATTGTTAATAATTATTGACAAATAATGACTGTCGATAATATGTAATTTTTTTATAATTAAATTTATGTGATATTATAAAAGTCAAAATATTATTAACACGTGACATTTATTTACAATGACAATTTTAAAGATTGAATTTAAGGCTTGATAAACACAACATAAATATACATTTTTTTTAGAAATTAAACATAAAATCCAATTTAACTAACTTTTTTTTTTTATCTCATCTGCAACATAAACCAAAGTCTCTACGTATAATGTACATTTTAAAAAACAAAAAATAAACACAAGAATAAATGAAATAAAGTGATAGTATATATATATATATATATATATATATATATATATATATATATATATATTTTTTTTTTTTTTTTTTATCATTT
>Ga0214543_1004925_pt1 | contig 25030 bp, 7 predicted proteins | sample CNSS2metaG_FD_160094 | JGI IMG/M metagenome (GOLD analysis project Ga0214543, IMG submission 160094) | Root nodule microbial communities from cowpea collected in UCLA plant growth center, Los Angeles, California, USA - CNSS2 | ecosystem: Host-associated > Plants > Roots > Nodule | place: USA... | reverse complement strand
GGGTATTTTTGTGAATTAAAGTTTAGTGGGTATGGGTATCCACGGGTACGGATACTATGATACCCGTACCTGCCCCGTTAACTTGCGGGTATCAAACATATATGTACTCGTGGGTAGAGGGTATCCATTTTTAATATTTGTTTCCTACCCGTTGCGGGTTTTATCCGCGGATACCTGCGGGTACGGATTTTTTTGACATCCTTACACATTTTACTTTTACTTACTATGTAAGAGTCATGTTTCAATTACTTGTCATTTTTATTTGTTTTGTTGTTCATTTATCTTTCCATTTAAACAATTATTTCAATTTAAAAAAATAGTTACTAAAATTAGTAAAATAATAAAACTGAAAAATATTTTTTTTATTATAAATAATTATTTAAATTTAAAATATAATAATTAAGAGGATAAAATTGATAAAATAGAAAGGACACCAAAGATGTTTATCTCTTTATATATGTAGTTGTATTAATATTATTATTATTATTATTATTATTATTATTAGTATTAGTATTTTTTTTTATCACTACGTGATCTTATTATGGTGGTATTATTATTGTTATTATTATTATTATTATTATTATTATTATTATTATTATTATTATTATTATAGTTAGACACATATTTTACTTTTATTTAATACGGGATCATATTTCAATTATTTGCTCTTTGTATTTGTTTTGTTATTCATTTTATCTCTATATCTTGATATTTTTTGAATTGAAAAAAAATAGTTACTAAAATTAATAGAATGATAAAACTGACAAATAATTTTTTATTATGAATAATTATTTAAATTTAATAAATAATAATTAAGAGGATAAAATTGTAAAAACAAAAAAGAACATAAAAATGTGTATCTCTTTATATATTTAGTTAGTGTATTATTATTATTATTATTATTATTATTATTATTATTATTATTATCACTACGAGATATTATTATTATAAAGGTATTATTATTATTATTATTATTATTATTATTATATTAGACACACGTCTTAATTTTATTTACTACGAGATCATATTTCAATTAGTTGTCCTTTTTAATTGTTTTGTTACTGATGTATATATCTTTATATATAATTATAGATTATTAGTATGTCAACATTAGTCTTGGTATTTGCATTGACATTAATATTTATAATATAAACATTATTATTATTATCATCATTTGTTTGTTATTATTAGTATCATTATTATTTTTATTATTATTATTATTACTTTTCATAGTGATGTTATTAGTATAAGTGTTTTTTTTTAATTATAAAAAACGTTATTATACTAAATACTTTTGCTAAATAGATTTTTTATCTTTTACAAATTTTATAATTTATATTATTATTATTATTATTATTGTTTTTATTATTATGGTTATATACATATTTTACTTTTACTTACTATCTATGAATCATGTTTCAATTACTTGACCCTTTTATTTGTTTTATTGTTTATTTACCTTTACATTTGAATAATTATTTTTATTCAAAAAAAATAGTTACTAAAATTAGTGAAATAATAAAACTGAAAAATAATTTTTTTATTTTAAATAATTATTTAAGTTTAAAATATAACATTTAAGAGGATAAAATTGAAAAAACAAAAAAGAACATCAAGATGTTTATCTCTTTATATATGTAGTTGTATTATTATTATTATTATTTTTTATCACTATGCGATATTATTTTAGTGTTATTATTATTATCTATTATTATTTTATTATTATTATAATTAAACACATATTTTACATTTATTTATTACGAGATCATATCTCAATTACTTGCACTTTTTATTTGTTTTGTTGTTCATTTTATTTTTATATTTGTGTAATTATTTGAATTAAAAAAATAGTTGCTAAAATTATTAAAACGATAAAATGGAAAAATAATTTTTATTATGATTAATTATTTTAATTTATCAAATAATAATTAAGAGGATAAAATTGTATAAACAAAAGAGGACACAACAAATGTATATATCTTTATATATGTAGTTATTGTATTATTATTATTTTTATCATTAGGAGATATTATTATAACAATATTATTATTATTATTATTATTATTATTATTATTATTATTATTATTATTGTTGTTGTTGTTATTATTATTATTATAGTTAGACACACATCTTAAAGTAATTTACTACGGGATTGTATTTCAATTACTTGTCATTTTTTATTTGTTTTGTTGTTAATGTATATCTTTATATATAATTATAAATTATTATAGTTGATATTAGCCTTAGTGTTAGCATTAATATTAATATTTATAGCATAAATATTATTATTATTATTGGTATCATTATTATTTTTATTATTATTATGACTATTCATAATGGTGTTATCATTATAAGTGTGCTTTTTTTTTAATTATAGAAAATGTTGTTATACTAAATATTTTTTCTAAATAGAGTTTTAATATTTTAAATTTTTATAATTTATAATTTATATTAATATTATTATTAGTATTTTTAATGGTTAAATAAATATAAAAACAATTATATTATTATTCTAAAAAAATTTAAAATAAAACAAAAACAAAAAAATGTTCTCACGGATCATAGGCTATTATCATCATTTCATAAATTCAATTAATTATATTATATTGTGATATCAATTTTATTTATTATATTTAAAACTAAAATTATTATTGCATCACTTAGATTTACTATTTCATTACTTTAATAACAACATTTACATTTACAACAATATAACTTAATTTTCATAATATTTCATTACATAATATTTTTATTATTTTATTATTTTAATATACAAAATAAAACAAATACGTCTCGTGCACGCACATGTCAGTATACTAGTTTTAAATAAAAGAAAAGAAAGGGAGTGCATTTAAGAAATATGGAAGTGTAATAGCATGAACCTATTTGGATCTCGCTCACCCCTTTTGGTACTTCCCATTTTCACATTGTCTTTTTCTTCCTGCATCCTCAGAATTTCTATATGCACTCTCACAATTTTCTCAACTTTTTGATGATTTTTACTCTTTTTAATAGTGTCTTCTTGATTAAGAATAATATTTTTAGAATATGATTTTCATAATAAACTTTCAAAAGCACATAAAATTTATTCTGAAACAAAATTTTTAAAATAAAATCTTCATAATATATATAAGATCTTTTAGATTAAATTTTGAGTTTTTCAGAATAAGTTTTTATTTGGAAACAAACTTTCTTTTATAATTCATATATAGTAGATAATGCAGGTGCAACAGTGATGACACAATAACAATAATAACATGACCTTATTATAACATGATCTGATTAGGAATAATATTTTATTCTTTTTCTATTAGTACATGAATGTCGTTAATAATAATGACAGTGCACAATGATAAAGCTTTCCCATTTAAATTCATTTAAACAAACATTTATGTCATTTATATTTTAATATATTTATCTTCTAGTAAGAATTCGAATAATATAGTAAAATGTAAATCAACCTAAAATTAGGATTTATTTTTTCCCTTAACTTGAACGAAAATTAGAATTAATTTCTACTCAAAAATTTAACCATTTATTTTAATTTTAGAAATGCATAAATTTATACTTTTAACAAAATTTGGTTAAATTTATTTGATATTTTAAATATTTTTCTTAATGATATTTAAATTGCTTATATCGTGTCACAATGTATCCGCTTTAGTATTTAGCTAAAAAAGTTAAGAAAAATATTTGAAATGTGAAATAAACATAACAGTTGATTAAGAAGCCTAAATTCTCACATTTTTAAAGAAAAAAGATTAAATTTATTTAAAATTTCGATAAAAAATTAATTTTAATTTTAATTTAAAATTAAAAAGTCAAAAATATATTTAATCTTAAAATTAAATAATAATCAAATATTAACAATATATACATTTTTTTATTAACAATAAAAATTGAATAAATATAAAAATATTTGGAGTACTTTAATTTTTTTATAAAACTTATATTTACATGTCATAATAGCATAAAACATTAAACATATCTATGAATCTCATAAAATTCCTATTAACTCCTACAAAAATATCATGTTTGCAAAACTCTACAAACCCTATAATCGTTCTTCATTACTATAATTCGTATTAAAGAGTTTTAATAGAATTAAAAATAGCAAAACTCTCGAATGCAACAACTTGTTGATCTCAAAAAGAATTTTGAAATTAGAGTTGATATGTTCAAAGTGCTTAATTAATTGGTGTTAAACATCATTAATATAAAGAATTATAATATTTATATCCACTCTGGAAATCTTTGATGAATATGTAACATTAATGAATTAAAAGTATATCTCGATCACAACAATTAATGACAATAGAAAGTAAATGATTAATTGGATGCAAAATCTTAAATTTTAAATTGAGAAATATTTAAAGTTATGATTCCAAAGTCTTTTTAATCAAACAAGTTAAGACAATGATATTTTAAAGCTTTTGAAAATAAAATAAAATTGCTACAAAAAAAGTATATTTACATTATTAAGTGAATAAGTAGACCCAATTGAGATAGTGGAGAACCTTCTTTGATTTTGAGAAAGTCTTAGCCTTCTAATTTTATATATATAAAAAAAATATATATATAAAAAAAATTTATTTTTTTTTTAATATATATATATATATATATATATATATATATATATATATATATATATATATATATAACATTCCAAAAATTTTGTACATGTATTTTGATATTTTCAAAATATTTTTTTTAAAATCTCACTGAATTATGATGAATTAAATTTTTATGAAGTTGGTATGAGAAAAAATTATTGTATACATATTTAATCACATCATTACAACTATACTTGGATTATAGTTTATAAGACTAACCGAAGAATTAGTTAAAAGGTAAAAGTTATTTAGAAACTAAAAAATTGACTGGTAGTAAAAACTATTAATCTAGTTTTACTGAATACAAGTGTTTAGTACAATTATGTTAAAACTATAAAATAATGTAAACAGAAACTTTTAAATGATATTTTTATATAAAAAATAATTTAATCATATTGTCAAATATATTTAAACCCTAATTACTAAAATTTGAAAACATAATCCGACCTGCCGGATTCGAACCAGCGACCTAAGGATATCTGGTGAAACAACTACAGTCCTCCGCTCTACCAACTGAGCTAAGGTCGGTTTACTCTTTAATTTTTCCAAAGATTTAATTTAATATATATTATGTATATAAAAAAATTTAATAGTAGATACTTTAAATTTTTTAGTTAAGTAATTTTGATCTAATCAAATATATTATCTAATTATAAAGTGACTATTGTTATGCAAGAACCACAAAAAATAGACTATTAAGTCAACTATTTTTTACTAATTTTGAATTGTGTAAGTATAGAAAAAATAATTATCATATTTTATGTTACTTATAATTTTAGTATATTATAACTATTAAATAAAATATAAAATATACGTTATTTTTTTATAAAATTCTTATTTATGATATATCAAAATAATTATTTTACAATTATTTGAATTATAATATTAAAATTAATTTGCAGATAATAAATTATAAGGGCATTATTTAATTATTTGTAACAAAATAAAATTTTAAAAATTTATTGAACAAAAATGTGCTTATCTTTTATATATTAATTAATTTTTTATTTAATTTTTTTTTCTTATCATTTTAATGAAAAAAATATATACCTTTTAAAATTCAATTTAAATCATTTGGAAACAAATTTTCTAATACATTTAAATACATACAAATTTTCAATATTAACTTAAATAATTAATTTAAATTATAACTTAAATAGTAAATTTTATTATCAAATAAAATTATCATTATTAAACAACTTAAAATGTTATCAATTTTAAATCATAAAATTTCTTTACATAAGAAATAATAATTTTAAAAAATACTATAATACTTAAAAAATAAAAAATAATTGTAATATATTATTTCATTAAAAAATCTCAATTCAATATAATACATTACTTATTACTTAACATATGTTACATAATCAACTCAACAAATTTATTGAAATTATCATAATATTTAATAAGTTTGTCAATTGTTGTAGTATTTATGCTATTCCATAAAAATCATAAATTTCTGATGAGAAAACAATACAGACTATCATTTGAGTAAATATTACAAATAATATATCTAAAAGAAACATATTACTTTGGAAAGAGTTTTACCTAACATTATTCCAAATTGAAATTACTAAGAATTCAAAAAAGAATAACAAATTATCATCTAAAGGTTAAAGTTATTGAGGGGATAGGATTAAACACAAATTTTTACATAAAACTTTACGTATTCATCTTAAAATTTAGGTTTAGCTATAACTCTCTTGATTTTGTTGGATCCACCCTTGTATTATTTGAAAAAAGTAGTTTTGTTTAATCTATTAATTTGTGATGTTTTATTTTACTTCAACTGAATCCTAAATCCAACATCTTTACTCTCATAAATGTTTTAATAAATTAAAATGTAAAAGACAGGAACAAAATGAAGAGATAAGATCTGAATATTGGACCAAGTCATGGTTTTTTTTAGAAAAAATGGAGACTAAACTGTCTATTGTATTAATTTTAAACTTGAAATTTGAAAATTAGTAAATTTAAAAAATAACAAATCCGACCTGCCGGATTCGAACCAGCGACCTAAGGATGCCTATTTTGCACAACTACAGTCCTCCGCTCTACCAACTGAGCTAAGGTCGGTTTGTTTTTGAAATCCCAGACTAAAAGTATATAAACCATATTATTTAATTATGTTTATGCAATTTTCCCTAAACTATTTAGTTAATGACTAATTTTGGTTATTGTAACATAATTTTGTTTGCTTCACAAATTTCAGTATTCCAAGTAAATTATCTGGATTGGTTTAACTGTTACCATAAAATTTATTAGTAGAATATGTTTGTATACAAAAGTTTTGGTTACATTCATATTTTATTACAGTATAACATCAAGAAAGTTAATTAATCTTTATATAATAGATTGAAGTTAAATATATTTTTGGTTGCAAATCGTAAAACTTTAAATTAAATTGTAAAATATATTTTTCAGTAAATGATATGTAAAATATTTTGTATTGATAAATAAAATTCAATCGTAAAATATAATATAACTTTCATGAAAAAGAACATGTTTTACACAAATTTTATAAAATATAAAAACAAAATATTTTATAATTTAACTTAAGAATTAAAAATATTTTTTTTAATAATTTATAAGATAAAAATATATTTAATTAATATTAAAGTTTTAACCTATCTTATTAATAGCTCTTAAATATCTTGGTATAACTTTTTGTAAGGATAATTAAAGTGACATTACAATTATGTATTTGATATGTTTCTGTTAGGTTTTGACACTGTTTAGTACATCAATTTTCATGATTTAAAGTTTGATTGATCTTTATACATCACATTTTGATAAGTCATCAGTTTTTCCTTGAATTATTTTAATTATCAATTTTAAATAATGATGTTATGTTTTAATTTAATAAAATTCTTGATTTCAAATGTTTTTAGTTTTTAAAAAATTATATATTTTGAATCCAGTTTCGAATATAATTTTTTTATTTGATTTTTAAAAATACATTTATTTATAATTTATTTACCATTCTGTTATATTTTCAAGTGTTTATCAAATACTTTTATATTTGTTTGCTTAAATTTTATATGCCATAATATCTTATATTTTTGTATCATATGGGATAATACTTTTATATTTGTATGCTTAAATTTTATTTATAATTTTATATTTTATATGCCATAATATTTTGTTGGGTTAATAACAATGTATCCGGGGCAGACCTGATAAAAATAAAAAATCCCATGAAAATTTTGAAAAATAATTATTAGACACTAAATGTAAAATTTCTAATTTTTTTAATAACCAAAACATTTTTAAGCCATAATTTTATTGTCTATAGTTACAAATAATTTTCTATTGGTTTTATCTTTAAAATTTGGTTAGTTGAAATAAAAATATATTACTTGACTAACTTGTATGCCTAAAAATAATTTGATCATCATTTTTTTATTTTAATTAATATTTGTGAGAATTAAACTGATTAATAATAAGAATAAAAAATTTCCAAATTTAAAATTAGCAAAATTTTACATGAATTAAAACTAAAACATAAAACAGTTAAATTTAATAAATATGAATATATAAAGATTTTGGTTAAGTTCTGAAAAATAGAAAACTCCGACCTGCCGGATTCGAACCAGCGACCTAAGGATTTCCGTTTGTGACAACTACAGTCCTCCGCTCTACCAACTGAGCTAAGGTCGGTTTGCTTCCCAGTTAGCAAACTGACATATAAATACGAGTACAAATATAATTTCAAAAAGAGAATTTTTTCCCTTTTACTTTTAAACTAGTTAAATTTGTCTTTAGTTCTTTTGATTTTTACTTTATAATTCTTAGAAAACAGCTTTTAAAATTATTTTTTAATATAATATATTTCAAACAACTTATATCATAAAGGTGACTAAGAAGTGTAGACATGAGAAAATGGAATTGAACTAAAGTATATATTAAGCAAGTATGATTTGCCATAACTGTTTCTACAAGTAGAAAATAATGTTCAAGTGTGTCATGAAAAACATAAATAAATCAAAAACATTCCAATTTTCTACAATTCATTAATAATGATCTAGTAACATATCTAAATGAAAGCCTTTCCATATTTCTAAAATTCATAGCACATTATTTTATCATTACCAAGAAATTTGATATTTTTGTCTTATTTACACTCTCTTCTTATAAAAACATAAACCAATCTTTTGACATTACACACTGTGAAAAATGTTATTTTATTTTCCGCCATAGATTAAAAAAAAAATAGACGAGAAGTTAACTATGTTCAAGATATTGTAATTACTATTAAAAAATTATATTTAAAGAAATTATATTTAAAGTATTGTTGTCAAAGTTTCAAAATATTTGTGTAACATATTATATTAATCTTAGTTTTGTATTGGGGCTCGATATAAAGACTAAGTACTATTTTTAATAGAAAATATGTCTATGTTTTCTTTCATACAAAGATACGAAGAGAGATTATTGAGAATTATTTTTGAAATTTTAAACTGACTAATTAGACAAATTTGGAAGATGAATAACTTTCTTTTTTAGTTCATTCATGAATATATTTTAATAAACATTTCATATATTTCCTAATATTTTTGTTGATTATATTTTATGTTGCTATTTGGGTGCATTTGGATGCTTAATTATCTTGATTTAATCTCATCAATATTACTTTGTCTTTACATGGATACTAACAGAAAAATTGTAGAATTTTAATGAAATATAAAGAAGGCATTCATGCATGTCTTCATTAAAATGGTGGATTCATGAATAACGTGTAAGTACAATTTTGTTAGAGTAAAAGTCCAATCTCCCATAATTTTAATAAATAATAAAGTATTAAAAATAGTCAAAAATAAAATAGAATCATGCTTATTCTTTGTATAAGATATGATAATATAACTTAACAAGATATCATAGCACAAACAAATATTTCGTCTGACAAATAATAATTTTTTAATTTTTACATGACAAAATATGTGTTTAGACGATAAGAATATAAAAATAAGTTAACCTTAAACTACACAAAATATACAAGAGAAATGATATGTTGACAAGAAAAATTTGATAAAGTTTTGACAAAGTTGAGGTGGCTTCAAAGTGACATCTATTTTCAATTTCTTTTATCTTTTAAAAGTTTTTTCACGTGGCAGAGGAAAAAAACTCTATTCTACGTTTTCCTTTCTATTTTCACTCTTCTCGTCACCAGAACCCTAATTTCACACTTTCAAATCACCTTTTGCACATTTTCTTTCTCTCGATTTCTCTCTCAATCATAATTTCAGCATCCATGTTTCATTATCATGTCTCCGTAACCGCTTGCACATTTTGAAGTGATGAAATCGTTAAGGAAGTTGAAGAAGAAGAAAAGAAAAAACAAATATGGTTGCAATCTCATATATAGCATAAAACTCCCAACTATAGTTTGACTGCTCAACACACTTTCAATTGGATGGTGATTTTTGCTCAACACATCACCTATCCCTAATCTTGGAGCTTTTGAAGACAAAAAGGTTGACATAAATTAGGAAGATTTAGGGTCGTGGCCTATGGTAGTTGGAGAAATCAGCAACAACAAAGGTTTGGACTCTTGCAATTGGAAAAAAAATGAATTTAAAAAAAATTATTATTTGCTTTAGTATTAGTATTAGGTACCAAAATAGAGTAATTATGTGACAAACGAAGTGTTACTTTTTTCAAAATTATAATAATTGAGTTATATGTTGTGATGAATTTTTCAAGCTCTCACAATTGAATGGTATTTAAAAAATGTGTATGGTTGGAGTCTTGCAATTGGGAAAAATTTAATTTAAAAATTATATATTTACTATTTCTTCCGAAGTATTTGTACCAAAAATAGAGTAATTATGTGACAAACATATGTGTACTTTTTTCGTAATTATAATAAATGAGTGCTTAACTACCTTGTATATGTTGTGAAGAATATTTACTATATCACAATTGATTGGTATTTACAAAATGTGTAGGTTTGAACTCTTGTAATTAAGAAAAAATTAATTTACTATTTTTTCCAAAGTATTAGGTACCAAACATAGAGTAATTATGTGACAAACACAATGTTACTTTTTTCCCCAATTACAAGAGTCCAAACCTACATATTTTGTCGATACCTTTCAATTATGAGCTTGTAAATATTCTTCTTAACATATACAGGGTAATTAACCACTTATTTATTATAATTATGAAAAAAATAACATTGCATTTGTCACATAATTACTCTATGTTTGGTACCTAATACTTTGAAAAAAAAAGTAAATATATATTTTTTAAATTAATTTTTCCAATTGCAAGAGTACAAACCTACACTTTGTAAATATCATTCAATTGTGAGCTTGGAGAATCCTTCATAATGTATACAAGGTAGTTAACCACTCAATTATTATAATCATGAAGAAAAAGTAACATTGTTTTGTCACATAATTACGCAATGTTTAGTACCTAATACTTTGGAAAGTAATAATAAATGTATATTTTATTTTTAAAATCATTTTTCCTAATTGCAAGAGGACAAACCTACACCTTGTAAATACCACTTAAGTGATTCAATTGTGAGCTTGTAAATATTCTTCATAACATATACAAGGTAGTTAACTACTCATTTAAAAAGTAACAATACGTTTGCTACATAATTACTCTATATTTGGTACCTAATACTTTGGAAAAAATAGTAAATATATTTTTTTAAAATTAATTTGTTCCCAATTGCAAGAGTCCAAACTTATAGATGTTGTTCCTGATTTCTCCAACAACCATAAGCCCTAACCCTAAATCTTCCTAATTTATGTTGATGAGCATATCATATAATAGATATATTCATGCATTAGTTTAGGACATTTTTATTCATTTTGTGCATTATTGGACTCATTTCATTATGCATTATCTAGTTTCGGATCATACATTTGGATTGGTGTGTTGTTTGTGTAAACAGGTATGAAAGGAGTAAGTTAGACGCAAAACAGCATGTTCCACAAGTGCCTGGTGGAGTCTTCCACGACTTGTGGGTTTGGCTTTAGAAGATGCAAGTTTCAAAACAGTTTGTTCCATAGGTGCCTGGTGGATTTTTCCACGACCTGTGGTTTTGTGCAGCGAATTGGAGGATACAAAATAGGGTGTTCCACAGGTGCCTGGTGGATTTTTCCACGACCTGTGGTTTTGACTTCAGAAGATCATGCGCAAAACAGAGTGTTCCATAGGTGACCTGTGGATTTTTCCACAACCTGTGGATTTTCTAGCGAGAAACTTAAAGATTACGTGGACTCAAAAAGATTTAAAAGAAAAAGAAAATATAAAGAGGAGAGATAGGGGGAAACGGTTAGAGGAGAGAGAAAGTGATCTCAGCAAAGAGGAACGTGGAGGAGATATAAAAGGGGAGCGTTCACGGAAAAGAAACTTCTTCTTCTTCCTCTCGTTTTTCATCTGTTTTGGCTACCGTATAGAGTTTTTATTTTCAGTATGCAGAACTAATTTCATTTTGTTGGAGGATTGATGTAAGACTTTGGATTATAGGTTCTACTCTTTACATTTGATGTTTTGTTAATGTTCTTTATCTCAGTGCTCTATTTATGGTTTTATCGTTTATTTATGAGCAATTTCACAATTGGGAAATTAGGGATTGCTTGCGATTATAAACAAGACAGGTTAGATTATGTCACAATTTGGAAATTGGGCATATCTAATTAGTTTGCAATAGAGATTATTATTGATTTTTCATGATTTTATTGAATTTTTGTAAACTGACCTAAGGAATTGGGGGTTTGAATTCAATAAATAGATTTTACCTACTAAGGGATTAGGGGTAAAACAGCTCTCAGTAAACTCAAGTGGATGATTACATTACTTGCATCAATTGAAAAGGAATAGAATTTTATAGGAAAAAGTACGAAATCAATCCTCTAACGATTCTTCTCTTGATTAAAGTTTTTGTTATAACTTTTATGCTTGCAATTATATTGATTCACATTTGCTCAAAATTACGTAAATTAGGAATCTAGTATTCAACAAGTCAATCCCAGAGGACGATATTTTATAACTACGTTAACGATTGGTTCACTTGCCAAACGTTCATTATATGTCAACCTTTTTGTCTTCAAAGCATAAGCACCGAGATTAGGGATAGGTGATGTGTTGAGCAAAGATCACCATCCAATTGACCACTATAATACGGAAGCAGTCGAATCATAGCTAGGAGTTTTTTGCTATATCTGAAGTTGCCTCCATATTTGTTTTTCCTTTTCTTCTTCTTCAACTTCGTTAGTGATTTCATCATTTCAAAATGTGAGTAGTTATGAAGGCATTACGATAAAACAACTGAAATTATGGTTGAGAGAGAAACCGAGAGGAAGAAAATGTACAGAAGGTGATTTGAAAGTGTGAAATTAGGGTTTTGGTAAGGAGAGGAGTGAAGATAGGAAGGAACAGCGACTTGAGTTTGAATGACACTCTTCATTTGTGCTTCAATGAATGGAAAAGGAGAGAAAAGAGGAGCGCCAAATGAAAAAGTAGTGAAAACAGGGTTTCTCTCCTCTACCACACGGAAAAGCTTTTAAAAATTAAAAGAAATTGAAAACAGATGCCACATGAAAGCCACCTCAACTTTGTCAAAACTTCGTGTCGCAACCTAAATCGCGACGAGATGGCGAATCAAAAAGAAATTGATTTGAAAAAAGAGATTAGAAGTCGTCACTATAGTTTATTCTGGAAAACTATGGACAACCACAAAAATAAAATAAAGTCTGCGAAAACCAAATTTAGGGTCTGAGAGTCGATTACGCGTAGGGAAGGTATAAGCACCCTATAGTGTCCGTCCAAAGGCGGTACCTTTAATTAAATTTGCATAAGAGATGTGTTTATTTTATAATATTTATTTTCTAAAAAATAAGAAAATAAATTGAACAAATATATTTTTTTGAGTGAAAAGGACCCGACAAGGGTTAACCTTGGTCCTACATATTCTCATTAAAATTGAGAAATCAAAGATACATAGTTCTTTATAAAACTATTTAAAAATGAAATTTTGAAAGTGAACTCGACAAGGTCTGACCTCGCTCTTACATATTTCCATTTACAATGGAAAATCAGGGATCACGTAGTTCTAGATAAAACTCGATTAAAATATTTAATTTTTAAAGTTGTCTTTTGACATTTTTTAAAATAAGTGTCGTGCGACTGGGTTGACACCAAAAACATTTTTTATATTTTACATTTTTGAAAAGGAGTGTCGTGCAACGCGAGCGGTCGATTAGACACAAAAACATTTCTATGATTTTTTATATTTTTGAAAAGGAGTGTCGTGCGACACGAGCGGTCAATTAGACACAAAAAATATTTTATGATTTTTTATATTTTGAAAAGGAGTGTCATGTGACACGAGCGGTCGATTAAACACCAAAACCATTCTATGATTTTTATATTTTTAAAAGGAGTGTCGTACGATGCGAGCGGTCGATTAGACACCAAAACTGTTTTTATAATTTTTGTATTTTAAAAAAGAAGTGTCCGTGCATTGCGAACGGTCTATTAGACTTTTTATAATTTTTGTATTTTAAAAAGAAGTGTCATGCGACGCGAACGGTCGATTAGATACTAAAAAGAAAAAAATAAAGAAAAAAAATATAAATTTTTATTTATTCTTATTTTTATCATTTTAAAAACTATTTTAATATTTATTTCAATTTAAAATATTTTTATTATTTTAAAAAATGATGTGATTGAAATATGAGATTTAATTAGAAAATAATAAAATTGGAAATAAAAAATGAGAGTACATAAATGAGTATGTAAGTGCAATGTGAAAAATTATACACATTAAAATGGGGTGCACATAAAAAAATGACGTAGTGTAGGAAATAAATCAGTCTACAAATAAAATTAAAGTAGAGTGTGTACTTAGTAAAAATCCAAGTATAAAAAGTAAAATCAATAAAAATGAAACAAAAGTTGCAAGAAACCGGGGTTATTACATTGAAAAGTGCACGAAGTGGAAAATAAAACAAATGGCCCAATTATTATGCAAATTTGGAGAGGTATGAAAATTAAGTTATGCAGGTGCATCATGTTATACTCTGTCGGCAGCAAAACACTAGTCCACTATCCCCATATTCATCAACACACCAAACTTAATTTTCTCCAATTTCTATCCCACATTCACGGTGCACAATATCAACATCACTGCCATCTCCACTGTTCACCGCAAAGTCGGCGCCGGCGGCCCCAGTCACCCTCAACAACCTTGCCGGCGCCATTTCCGTTTTGCCTCTGCACGAAATATCACTAAACGGTAACCCTCATGTTCAACGTCCCCATCTCGGGCCACCATAGCCATCGCCGGAGCCGCTGTTCCGTCAAAGATACCGCCGTCAACAATAAGGGTTGTCACCAGTGCCTCTTCATGCTTGTTGATGTATACCTTATGTTGAATGTTGATACTTTCTCAGATTTTTCTTGTCAAAATATCATTTCTCTATAACATATAAATGTTTCTTACATGTAATTAGGAATGTTAATAACTTCTTCAGTCTACTGTAGAGATTTATTAACAAAAGACAATAATCAAGATTGTCTAATGTAAAAGGAGATTCGTTGTGTGAATAAATAATAATCAAAATGTTTTAAACAATAAATAGTTAAGCCATAAAATTACGTTGTTGCACATCATCAAGCAGAGCTACACAATTATCATCAACTAGTTGCTTAACATATAAAACTAACTTCTAAATATCACTTATAATGATATTTACAAAAAGTGTCAATCAATAAATTAAAAGCTCGATCCAACTCTCCAAGCAATTATTTTTGGAAAAACAATATTATTGCATAGTTTTATTTTTTACATAAAAGGTCAAATATTGATTTGATAACTTTAATACAAATGTGTGGTTTAGTTAAAATATGATCAAGTTTTTTTCTTTCATCTAAAATATTAAGTTACTAATTAGTTTTTAAGTTTAATTATGTCTTTGGTCCCCATTTTGGAGTCAAAATCTCAAAATGGTACCCAAATTTTTAAAAGTTTCAAGTTGGTCCCTTTTTTTGTTAAAACGTCTCACGTTTGTCCTTTCCGTTAAGTCAAGGTTGACGCCGTTAGAGGAAGTGCCACGTGTCAATTTCTCAATTTTTTGAATTTTTTTATTATTTTTTATTTTTTATTTTGAATTTTTTTAAAAAAATCAAAAAAATTGCACGTGTCAAGTTGTCATTGTGCCACGTGGCAGTGACAAAGTGGCGTGGTAGTGACAAAGTGACGTGGCAGTGATAGTGACACGTGTCAGTATTACGCCAGGTGTTGTAACACCCCATTTATTTAATAAAGCTAAATAAAGGATATGTCACACAATATAATATAAGAAGCAAGGATAAAAGAGTATAACGTCACTCCTACAGATATCCCAATTGCTTAGAGGACGAATAAAAGAGATACACCACGATGCCAGGTACAAAGTAAAGTAAGAGAGTGAAAATGACTTAAACAAATTTCCGGAGAAAACAATACATGGGCCTTAGCCCTAAATGAAGAGCCCAAAGGCAGAAGTCAACCCAAAGGCTAAGCAGCAGAACCATCACCTCCATGTTGACCACGGGTGTTCCTCGCATCTGCTCACATCAACAAGTTGATGATCATCGCAAAAGAGAGTACCACACAGCAGGACACACAACAAAAATAAAAGGGTAAGCTAGAGCCAAAAGTGGTTTTATCATGCAATCAGATATGCTTTCACAGTCAATTATACATACATCACCCAAGCATGTTATGACCTTCCAAAACAATACACTAAGACTCGACTCATCCGGATACATATAACCTGGTCGAATTCAGCGGATGCTTGCACTTGTGGTGGATACCTCTGCTCACCCCCGAGCTGCTCACCCCTGAGCTATGTGTTACAAGTGTTACAATGAATCGATTTCCCTCACACACAAGGTTACCCCTTAATGAGTTTCAAGCCTCCTGCTACTCTCACCACAGGAGCCAGTCCGCTCTAAGTGAGACTAACTGACTCCTTAGAGTGTCAGGATACGATCCTTACCTTGAATCCTTACCAAGTTATATAGATAGGGCACCATCATAGACACCCACTAACAGGGGCCATGGAATTACGTCTCGACCACTGAAACACGACCCTGAAGTCCCACCTAGAGACTTCAAGGGATTACGTACTGACCATACAACAAACATACACAAACAGCCAAGTAACAGATACATATATCATAAATAGGAACCTCATCCCCTCATTCGTAACCAATCCTTATTTATCATACGTTGAATCAATACCAACTCGTCATTCCCAACCATGAGTAAAGAGTTTCTCCTCATACCAAAGCCATGCCACTAGATTACCAACCATCATGTCCATTGTTGCTCATGTCAAACTCGTGACCACATATATACATATATTCAACCTCTCGAGTATAATTCATATAAAGATTATGTCAAACTCATGATTCACACATAAAACCCTCTCCCAATCATGCATAAACATTCCCATTAAGCCATCATACAATAACTCATACAAGTACTAGCTAAACATTCAAGCACAGAGGGAACCCAATTCAGGACGCATTCTCGCCCAGCTCGTCGCTTAGGCTGGAGGATCTCGCTCAAGCGAGAAGGACTTTCGCTCAGGCGAGCTCCCTCCGCCTAGGCGAGAGCTCGACACAACACAACACAACGGCCTTTGCGCATTCTCGCTTAGGCGAGACTCCCCTCGCCTGAGCGAGACACTCGCTCGCTCAAAACTGAGTTGGTCGCCTGAGCGACCCCTCGCGTAAAAAGTCTGGGTGAGCCTCTGCTCATCTCGCCTGGGCGAGATAGGCTTGCCTGGGCAAGATTATCAGGTCTCGCCACTGTTTTCCTGCGACAGCCATTCATACCAAGCCAAGAATAACACACTAAAGCATTTCACGCATCCAGGACATCATATCAACCACAAAATCGTAGTACAACAGCCAAACAGTGAAAAGGACGAATACAAGATTAGGTTCTAGCTTCCCTTACCTGGAATGAGCTAGTGCAAGGCCTTGACACCAACAGCGGAGCACCACAGCTCAAGGAACAAACTTAGAAGCTGGAAAAATAGCATAATAGAACATAACAAGGGCATCGAGATGAGCCTCAGAGTAAACACGAAAATAAGACCAGGAGAGATCTAGTATGAGCTAAGGAGCAACTTACATGGGGTCGAAAGAGCTTGAGCAACCTTGACAAAGGCTAAGGATCAAACCCTAACAAAGCTTCCATTGAGAACGAAGGGGTTTGAGGACAAATGTTTTCTGAAAGTGAGATGGGAGTGAGAGTGTTAGGCTAGTTTAGGGTCTTTGGCTCCTCATGGGCCAGCCCTTAGGCCCAATTAGATATGAGGCAGCCCTTAAACATAAGGGCAGAAATATTGGGTCTTACATGTGTCATTTCCTTAGTCTCAATTTGGTCCCTTTATTTTAATTTGTCTCAATTTAGTCCCAATTTTTGTAAAAATTAGCAATTTTGTCCCTTTTCAAATTGAAACAAAAATTAATTTTATATAAATGTTATACAAATATTTTTATTAAATTTGATACGTGCCACATCACTCTGTCACTGCCACGTGGCACGATGACAGCTTGACACGTGGTAATTTTTTGGATTTTTTTAAAAAAATTCAAAATAAAAAAAAAAATTCAAAAAACTTATAATAAAAAAATTCAAAAAATCGAGGAACTGATATGTGACACTCCCTTTAACGACGTCAACCTTGACTTAACGGAAAGGGCAAACGTGAGACGTTTTAACAAAAACATGGACCAACTTGAGACTTTTAAAAATTTGAGTATCATTTTGAGATTTTGACTCCAAAATGGGACCAAAGGCATAATTAAACCTAGTTTTCATTTTACTATGTCATGGATATATACAATGTCTTAGATAATAAATTTACTTTGTTATGAGATAATCAATATTGGATTTATCCTAATACATTTAGTTATTCATTAAAATACACAAAACAACTGACTTAAAAAATATATATATTTTCTATCAATGACACTACCTCATAATGTCAGACAATAAATAATACTATATGATAGTGTGACCACCCAACTAATCCTAAACTAATATGTAATAACATAAGGAACACATGTGAAATTAAAAAACAGTTGTTTTTGAACATTCGTTATTTTTAGGCGGAAAATAATAAAAACGAGATTTGAACATTTTGCAGTTTCAAAATAGTAAAATCGTAAAGGTTAAATCATTTTATAGGTTCCATGGAGCAGCGAAATGTTAAATATGTTCTTTCATTCTTTATTTAACTCAATTGAGTCTCTATTTTAGAAAATTCGTTTCAATCAAGTTGTTTTTGTTAATAGTAAACTGTGTTAATTATATTCTACATGTCAATACGTGGTTTTTTTTATTTTTCTTTTTAATTTTAAATATTTTTATAATTTAAAAAAATTAAAGATATATAAATATTTTAAAAAAATTTAAATAAAACTCAATATAAAATATATATTTAAATAAACTTAATTTTATTAAAACTATCAATTATAATAAAAATATTATTGTAAAATTTATATAAAAATTAAATTTGATTTAACGATAAAAAAATTGAGACAAAATTGAAATAAAATAAGAAATACAAATACTACATTGAGACTTTTCACATCTAATAGTGACACGTGGTCCCTATCACATCACATTGTCTTTGCCACGTGACACCATATCAGATTGAAACATGACAATTTTTTTTTAAAATTATAAAAAAATATAAGAATTTAAAAATCATGTATACTATACTACTAACCATAACAAAATTGATCTGATTATAATGAATTTTCTAAAATAGAGACTCAATTAAGTCAAAAAAAAATAAAAAAATCTACTTAAAATTTCACTAAAAAAATAAAGAGATGTAGAATGATTTAACCAATTGTAAAAGTTAAATATGCATACACAATAAATATGGAGTTGAAAAATTAGTGTAGCATCCCTGAGAAAAAGGGAATGATTACGTTAATTATGCTATTATCCTTCATTCAATCACAGGTAATACCAATTTATTTGATCTTCCATCAGACTCAGATAACTTCTGGCAAAGGTAAGAAAAATTAAATGCCCATAAATTCTCCGTTTCAAAACGTCCAAATCCAAATCACTTCAATGCTTTGTTTATCTCTTAGCTTACCTTATTGTAGAAACAAACTAGTACAAGTTTCTGTTTGATTCTGCATCAAATTAATAATAATCAATTAAAATTGATTTTTTTGGGTTTGATTTTCAAAATAAATTAAAAAGTAAAAAAAATTATATTAAATAAAAAGCTACTAATTCTTGATTTTGCAAAAAATTGATTCAGCTAAAATAAACGCTGACCCTAAAAAACTGAAATTGAATTCAGTTTCTTTTTTTCAATTTTTTATTTCAATACTGTGATGCTGAGATTAATAAGAGCTAGATCTCTGAAGTGAATAATACACTCTTCAAAAAATGCTACAATACCATACAGACTAAATCAACGATTGTATTATAGTTTTAAGCCATTGATCTTCTAATGAACAAAGCAACTTTATGACACCTTTACTCTCTTGAGAACAACACATTTTGGAACCAAATCCATGTCCAAAATACTGAATCCAAGTAGTACCATCATCAAAATATTGAATCTGTTGATCAAAATGTCCAGTACCCACTAAGGATAATTAGTAGAAACAGTTATGAAAACAGATTGAAAAGTCAGTCAGTCAGGACTGAATGTGCTACTACTGCATTTTGCTCTCCATTTTTTTTTTCATTTCTGACTCCTCAATCATCTTTTTTTAAAATTTCAAATCAATAGAACAATGTCTGGCACTTTACTACATGAAGAAGATCAATCAAAAAACAGATACAAGGCAACACAAACGGCTGTCTTTAATTTATATCAATCTAGATATCATCTCCTTTGTCTTAGTATTTACAGTTCCACGAACTTCTCTGCAAGACCCGCTGCTCCTGCTCTTTCTTGACAAATCTGCCATAACCAGGTCAAATAATAAATTCATTCCACGAATGCATCAAGTGTAACTAAATCAACACTCATACAAAAAGTACAACCTTACCAGATCTAAATCTAACGCAATTCATAAATCAGATGGCTAAACAAAAGATAGCCACCCTTATGGAAATCGTTGAAATTACATTTATATATGTATAGAAAAAATTAAATATATAAAGACAAATTCGTACCATTGTTGGTTTTTCCTGAATTCAGTAAGTACAGGATATATGTTTTCAAAGGCAGTGTAAGTCTCATCTCTCACCTGAAAATGGAAATGAAAACAGCTAAAATCCAGTACAAAAAAGGGGGCGTGGGTGGATGGCAATTACAATGGGAAATTATAAAGCAAAAAATCACCTTAGCTCCTGTTAGAACAATTTTTCCAGAGACAAATATAAGCAACACTATTTTAGGTTGCTTCATACGGTAGATTAGACCTGGAAACAGCTCTGGTTCATACTACCAACACCACAAACAAGCAAAGTATCAGCAAATAACCATCATTTTCCTCTACTTCAAAACATTAGATTAAGCACATGCATAAACATAACAGAAGATGTCCCTTTCCACAATTTATACTTCATCAAGTTAGTTGATCACACGAGCAGAGTGATTTATAATAATATTAGTCCGGTTCAACCATTTCACTCTATTTAAAATTTTAAAAATCAAAAAGCCTTTCCATCCTTTATGCTTTGGTTGAGGGGTGGATTGTAGTGGATTGATTTGGAGGGATTTTAAGAGAGTGAGGTGGTTTGGTTTAATGGAAGATAATGGATTTGAGTAGAAAGTTTATTGGTATGTTATTGATTTGATTGAATTAATGAAGAGTGGTAAGTTGTTTTTTAGTGTAATACAAAAATTGTCATTAGGTGTATTTTTTAAAATATAAACATTTTGGTTAAAAGAAATTTAGCTGGGTAAACGAAAATAAATTATTTCTTAAAAATATTATTTATTAATTTCCAGTAATTGTAAAAAATTAAAGACATGTCAAATAAATAGAATTATTTAAAAAATCAACTATTAGATGCAGGGCTACATAAGTAATTTACTAAACCCCCCCAAATATACTACTTTCTCCTCATCTCACTCTTCATTATTATCTCTTTCAAAACATTACCTACAAATCATCACAAATCACCTTAACCAAATACACACAATCCTCACAAATCATCTCAAATCAATCGCCACAACTAATACATCATGCATACCAAACAATACATTAAGTACCGACACTGTTAAGCAACACATTAAAAAAAGCCTTGCAACATAGTGCTTCAAACAAAATACAGTTTTTCCACAGGTTATTTTCATATCAAGTATACAATTCAAAAAGACGCCCTTAAAACTGTTTTAGAGACTGCTAAGCATCAAGACAGTGAAAGTAAATAATAGTGTTATTTTAAAAGTCAACATCAAAGATCCGATCCAAGCCTGTGAAATGTTTTACCAAAAGTTAAAAAACTTACACTTGAGAAAGCACCATGAGAATACGCAAGACCCTCCAGTCGTATGGGAAACTTGACATCACAGGAGCCAACAATGTTCTGAATTTTAAAATCCTGTAGAGTAACGAAGGAATAAATTAGTAATCAAACACTACATAATTAAGTGAAAAAATAACAATGGATAAAACAATTTCAGCAAAAATCATGAGAAGGAGCAAAAGTAATACCTTAAATTTCGCTGGGAAACCAAGCTTTTGGATAATACGAGCATACTGAAAGGGGGAAAATAGAAAACTTCAGAAAATATGTAACTTTTTCAGAATTAACTTTACATTTCTAACTGAGGTGACGAACCTAAAGACCATATTAAACACACGCAAAGAATAAAAAACAGCCAGCCTCCTTCAACTATTTAACAGCTCAGTCTACTAAAAACAGGAAGAATAGTTTCAAAAACAAGCTACCAACAAAATGGTCAGGGCTTCAATTTGCGAAAAAATCATCAATACCCAGAAGACAATAGGAAAAAATAAAATAAAAGAACAGTAACATACCTTCCTGGCCGCCAATTTAGACTGTTGTTCACTCTTAGCTCCAGTACAAACCTAGCCAATGGTCATAAAAGAATAAATCAGAGTCCACAAGAAGGATACCAAATTAATTTGGTTTTATAATAAAAATTTAGAGCAATGACATAATGCAGAAAAGAAAATTGCAACCCAGAAGGCCCACGATCTGATTCATAATTGAAATGTATAGTAAATTGCAAGATAGATGCTAAATGTTGAAATAAGAAAAAAAATAAAACTGTAAAAATAAATTTAGACATAGAATGTCTTCTTTATTTATAATTTGCATAAATTAATAATTGGGTCACTGAGGTTTCTCTATGCATCATCTCTCCTTTTCTCTCATCATGCTATACAGAACCAATTGATTCATGCAATTCTGACAAGTGGCAACTGCGTTTGCAACCTCATTACGAGAACCTTCAATGATATAACTTAAGACAAAGACAAGCCTGAATTTTACAACCAACACCAGTTTGTCCATTGCTTTGATAAACACAGTCAATTAAAATGGAACAAGAGAACCACACAACTACGAATTAACATTTAAGTAATTTGAGGACAGTGCTGAATATAGCGCAATGCACTACTCTCATCTTGTAGACAGACACGGCAGTAGAGAAAAGAAGTATACCATCTTGCCAGAAGCGAAAATAAGTGCAGTTGTTTTGGGCTCTCTTATCCTCATAATAACAGCAGCAAAACGCTGCAAGCAAACACATCACAAATATCAGTACAGTAAACTACCAACCAATTAGAACAAGCATATATAGTACATCTGCTAATTAATAATTCGGAATAACTCAAGTATACTAACATGTGGAAGATATCACACGGGATATTAATATAAAATAGCAATCTGAGATTAATCATACTTCTCGGATCCAGATAAAAACAAAAAGAATTCCAAAAGCAGAATACATGACTGCACAGCCACCAGCAAACTTTGTTGCAATTCAGATGCAAAAGCAGAGAAAAAAACATGTATACACCCACAACTGTACAGAGAGGAAATGTGAGTGAAACTCACAACAAGTAAATGAAACTTGCCTTGGGATTGTACTCTGCGTTACGAGCTTGTAGTGCAATTGTTTTAAGGTCCAGCTTACAGTCCAAATTGACTGTGGATACAATATTTCTGGCAGTACAAACAGCTTGATTTTTAAATTACAATTTACACCACGTAAATAGATGAAAAATTATCATGTACACAAATATAAATAGAAACAAATCCTTTGCATAGTCCAAAGTAAATTGTAAACAGAAGTAAAAATTATCAAGTAATACAATGTAAATTCAAGCAAAATCCTTAACACTCCCATGTGAACAGAAGTAAAATTATTATACATTCCAACAAAAACAAAAGCAAATTTTATGATCAAAAGTGGCAAATTTGGTGCTTTGACACATAGGTCAAGGATTACACAAAAAAGCAGGGTGGTAAAAAGACATTAATCAACTCTGCAAAACATGCTTAGGATGAACTTAAGTAGAAAATTTGGGAATTAAAAGTTGCATCTTTTTGCCCCGCGTACTGGTTAAGTAGCGCAAATTGTAAAAATTACTGTTATATTTAACATTTAGCACTCTTTCAAATAATTATAAAGTCCACAGCTGTAATTTCAGCCTTGATGTCAATGTTTATGGGCTATCTGTGATACTGCCTATGGCCATATCGACTTCTTTTGTTCACAATTGTCCGCAATGTCAGTAATTCGAAACCTTGACCACCAATAAGCATATGCCTACTAATCCCTGATTAGGACGCCATAGAGTCGCCCACAGTCATCACTAGTTAGATAACAATAATTGAATGTAAACTAAAGGTATAACCGCCATCTCTTTTGCACCGTGATTTACCACAAAGCGATCCCAACAATACCAGCTACAGTTACATCATCACTCAGAAAGATTTACATCACTGTTTACAAGCTGAATTCCCTAGCAACACAATAGTGTTAAGAAGATACAAAGACATAGGGGATGACTTACTGGATAGCTATTACTAGCAACACATCAAAAGTCACTTCTTATTACGAAAAAAAAGGGGGCTAACCCCACAAATTAAAACTTAAAAATCCAGCCATCTGAAGCTTGCAATTGAAATCAATCGAACAAGAGAACGATGTAATTTGTTGAAAAAGAAAAAAACGGATACTCACTGAAGGGTAGGCACGATCCCAGAAGGATGCTTCTGTAGATCCACCGGCTGGCTCCCTTCCAATCCTTGGTCAGCCATCAAACCCTAATTTAACAACCCAAACGCAGAGCTGCCCGCAACCAAAAAAAAAAAACAAAACAAAAACAACCCACCACGTTCAACACCAATCAGTACCAAACAAATGTTCGCTACGTTCTTTTTCAACTCTAGCCAAAGAAAAGGAAAACCCTTTCAAAAATTAAAAACC
>Ga0214543_1004923_pt1 | contig 25031 bp, 18 predicted proteins | sample CNSS2metaG_FD_160094 | JGI IMG/M metagenome (GOLD analysis project Ga0214543, IMG submission 160094) | Root nodule microbial communities from cowpea collected in UCLA plant growth center, Los Angeles, California, USA - CNSS2 | ecosystem: Host-associated > Plants > Roots > Nodule | place: USA... | reverse complement strand
GAAGAGGTTTAGGTGGTTGAGGAGGGAGAAGAGGTGTAACTGTACGAGTGAGTGATGGAGAGGGCCCTGGAGATGAATAAACAGGCTTAGCACGCTGAATGCGAGAGGAATCCCAAAGTTTTTCTTCTTGTAAACGAGCCAAACCAACCGCTTGGGATAGAGTCGAGGGTTGTTGAGCGACCACCTCACGACGAATGTCAGCCTTGAGACCCGAGATGAAGCAGCTTAACAGAAAGGATGATGGTAATCCGGTCACATGATTCGCGATGGCCTCGAAATCAGTGAGGAAGGTCGTAACGGAAGTCGTTTGGGTGAGCTTGAAAAGTTTCCCACGGGGGTCATCGAAGGCGGTGGGTGCAAAGCGGGTTTCCAATGCGTCCAACATATGCTGCCAAGAGCGGAGCTGCCCATTACGATACATCCACCGAAACCAAGCCAATGCAGGTCCATCAAGATAAAATGACGCAACAGTAATGCACTCCTCCTCTGGGGTGTGATGGTAGTCAAAAAACTGGTTTATTTTAAAAATCCATCCCAGGGGATCAGTACCATCGAAACAGGGCACATCTAATTTAAGAAAATGACGTTGACTGGGATTGTGGGCGGGGGAGGGCGGAGGGGAAGATGGGGATTCCAAGAGAGAAAGACGATTGTTCATGTCGGTCATGTGTGTAGAATAAAGGGACATTTGGTGGAGTAGGTCATCTATTTTATCAGAGAGATTTTTGAGGCGGGTACCGTCAGCCATGGGAGGGACTGAGTATCTCTCAACGAAAGCATCAATTGATAAAAGAAAAAGGATGCCCAAATATGAGGTCAGGCTACCTCCTAAGAAGAGATGAAAGAAGGAATGGGAAAACTTTTCTCTCCCCCATTCAATGCACAGTACAGAATATATAAGACAAATGCTATAGAAAGATTCTCTATGCTACGTGGCACGCAGGCCAAATAACAACACTGGAAAACTTAACAAACTTCTTCTAGAAGGAAAAAGAGTCCTAAAAGCATATTAGTGAATGAAATCAAACCATCCAGCAGGCCTATTGATCATCCTCTTGGGACTTGTATTTCTCGCTATTGGGTCACATGTAACAATAACTCAGTTCATCTCACAAAGCAACTTTTAAAGTGAGACAAAAAAATTCAATATGCATTAAGCAGACAAAAAAATGTTCTTTGACAACTACTTATGACAAAGAATGTGTTAAATTACAAGGAGTATGAGTTTGTTGAATAAGAATGATATGAAAGAGAAAAAGTTACATGTACTGCAGCCCTAATGGGAAGCACATCTTCATCAATGAAAAAGTAAGGACTATGAGCACTATGACAATGTTAGATGTTCATGATCAATGTAGGTTTATTTGTCTTACTAAACTCAATTTGGTAATTCCTATTATGCACTTTTAAAACCAAATGGCAAGTTATTGAGGAAACCAAGTGTAACATTCTTCATCCTACATAATATCTACTGAAAGTTATTTCATCTCAAAAGCAATCATTTATCTAAAATCATGCTAGCTATTATTTCCACAAGACGCAAGAAATCTTGATAAAAACATACAGAATGATCATAACTACTTATGTACCTCTTCTATCATTTTCCTCAATCCACAGAAGCTCTTTTTCTGAATGCTCTAAAAGTACCTTCAGATGTAGCTGAATCAGGGATTATGTCCTGAGCATACCCTACATTGATATGATAATGTAGTTTAGAGATTAAGCTTAGTTAGACTTAACTCGGGTACTATAATTCTTGGTTTAGGAGTGTTCAATATGAATTTGGTATGTTTCATTTCAAGTTTTTACTTGACCTTGTTTTACTAAATAAGATGTTGCTTGTGTTGAAATTCCTAAATGTTATTCTATGATTCCTTCTAATTTAGACTTTCCTATATATTTTACAGCTCGAGCATGGTTGAGAAACGAAAAGAATCCCATTCCTTTGGATATCTCCATTTACAAGTTCATCAAGAATAACAAAACCATGGCCACTCCCTGGAACATATATGGAATAACAACATGCATTTCTACAACCATGACTTTTAAATATTTTGAAGAGACAAAGACCAAGTTATTTATTAGAGGAGTTGGCTTAGGTTTGTATATATTATTGATTTCAATATGAATTATTGTATAAACCTGAAATAAATATTGCAGAGCACCAAATACTTATTAGTAATGAGTAACCTACCCTAAAATCTTTGCAGAAACAACCTAACCTAGCAAAAATAGTAAAAATGGGAACATCAAACATAGCAAAAGCAGCAAACCCAATAATCAATAGGAGAACAATGATATTGCCTAAACGTGACAACAATGGAGGTGCAAAACATGAACAGAGGAGATTAACTCCAATGGAGGAGCGAACGCAAATGATAAAGGAAAGGGGAATGGAGAAGATGATGACAGAACGATGATCAGCGAACGTTGAACGGCAAATGCGAACGACAAACGATGAACGACGAATGCAAAGGGCGAACGACGAACGATGAACAACGAATGGCGAACGGCGAACAGCGAACGACGAACGACAAACATCGACCCACAACCCAAACGGCATATGCGAACTGACCTCAATAGCAACAAGTGAACACTGGACAGACAAGATGAAACCCACTGTGAGGAGTAAATGGAAAAGAAAAAAACAGGAAAAGTCTGGAGAAGCAAACACACTGTGAAACAAGCACACACACTGTGAAATGTGAAATATCATTGAGAAGTTGGAAGGGTAAGAAAAAAATTGAATATTCTATACCTATTATACTTAAACAATTATAAAAAGTTTTATTTAATATTCTAAAAATGTCACTGAATCATTTTGTATACCTTTTTTAAGCCCAACAGGAATAAAAAAACTCATATTATTCGTAAAATTATTATGGTCTCTCTTTTTTATACCTAATGAATTTGAATAGGTATAATATATAGGTATAACAAACTAATTTTGCACTAGTGCTAAGAAAGCAATCTTTATTTGCCAACATGGAGAAATGTGTTTTTGGCATGGATCATGTTTCTTCCTTGGGTTCAAAATTAGCAAACATGGGGTCCATGTGGATCAAGAGAAAGTCATGGCCATCAAAGATTGGCCCACACCTAGGAATGTTAGTGAACTAAGGTCCTTTCATGGGTTGGCTAATTTTTATAAGATATTTGTGCCTAATTTTAGCACCATAGCCGCACCCTTGAATGAATTGGTAAAGAAGGGAGTTGACTTCAAGTGGGGTATTGATCAAACAAAGGCCTTTGAACCATTAAAAGAGAAATTGATCAAAGCACCACTCTTAGTCCTCCCTAACTTTTCCAAGACCTTTGAAATAGAGTGTGATGCCTCCAATGTGGGCATTGGGGCCATGCTTCTTCAAGAGGGTCATCCCACAGGCTACTTTAGTGAAAAACTCAAAGGAAGTCATCTAAACTACTCTACCTATGATAAATAGCTTTATGCTCTTGTGAGGACCTTGCAAACTTGGCAATATTATCTTCTATCTAAAGAATTCGTGATCCATAGTGATCATGAAGCTCTTAAGTTTTTGAAAAGCCAAGGCAAACTCAACAAAAGACATGCAAGATGGGTACAATTCCTAGAGCAATTCCCTTATATGATCAAACACAAACAAGGAAAGGCGAATGTTATGGCAGATGCGCTTTCAAGAAGGCACACTCTTATTTCCATGCTTGAAACTAAATTTCTTAGCTTTGATCATATTAAGGATTTGTATGAAAAGGATGATGATTTCGCTTTTATCTATGGTGAATCCCACCAAGGGGGAAGGAAAGACTTTTATCTTTCCAACCAATATCTCTTAAAGGGTAAAAGGCTTTGCATTCCTCAAGGGTCTCTAAGAGCATCACTCATAAGAGAAGCACATGAGGGAGGCTTAATGGGTCACTTTGGGACTAACAAAACTCTTGAAGTCCTCAAAGAACACTTTTATTGGCCTCACATGCATAAGCATGTTGATAGGCATTGCAATTCTTGTCTAGCATGTCTAAGAGCCAAATCCAAGGTTCAACCTCATGGTCTCTACATTCCCTTACCTATCCCTTCCAAGCCTTGGGTAGACATTTCAATGGATTTTGTTCTAGGGCTCCCAAGGACTCGAAAGTGTAGGGATTCCATCTTTGTGGTAGTGGATAGATTTTCTAAAATGGCCCATTTTATTCCATGCCACAAAGTTGATGATGGAACACATATTGCTAATCTCTTCTTCAAGGAAGTATTGAGACTTCATGGCCTACCTAGGACCATTGTAAGTGATAGAGACACAAAGTTCTTGAGCCATTTTTGGAGGACCTTGTGGGGAAAACTTGGAACTAAACTCCTCTTTTCCACCACTTGTCACCCTCAAAGTGATGGTCAAACCGAGGTCGTCAATAGGACTTTGGGTCAACTATTAAGGTGCATGATAGTCCACAACACTAGGGAATGGGAGGCGCTTCTTCCCCATGTAGAGTTTGCATACAATAGGATTGTGCACTCTACCATCTCTCACTCTCCCTTTGAAATAGTGTATGGTTTTAACCCTTTAACTCCTCTTGATCTTTTTCCACTTCCAACTGAAGAGGCATGGACTTGCCACGATGGGGAGGCAAAGGCTAAAATGATCCAAGACTTGCACACACAAGTCAAGAAAGCCATTGAAAGGAAGGTGAAGAAGTATCAAGAATTAGGCAACAAGGAAAGAAGGAAGTCCTTTTCAAGGAAGGGGATTGGGTATGGCTACATTTGAGGAAGGAAAGATTTCCTACCCAAAGAAAGTCCAAACTTCTTCCAAGAGGGGATGGACTTTTCAATATCCTCAAGAGGATCAACAATAATGCATATGAGTAGGATTTACCTTCAAGTTACAATGTAACCAACTCTTTCAATGTAAGTGACCTCTCTCCTTTTAATATAGGGCTTAAGAATTCGTGGTCGAATTCTCTCCAAGAGGGAGAGGATGATGAAGATGTGACCACCTCATCAAGTTCCAAGGAGGCCAACCCTAGGAGGATCACTAGGAGCATGACAAAAGGGAAGGCATTATCCTCTCTATCTTTATTTTGCATTTCTTTAGTTTCAATTTTTTGAAGTTGGTTGTGGTTGACTATTTTGAGTTGACTTGTTGACCTTGAAAAAAGGGTGGACTTGTTGACCCAATATTAGCTTAACCTTAAACCAACATGTTAATAAATTCCTTAATTTGCTTTTGTAGGAATAAGAAAGGAGGAGAACCACATAGCAGACACTTGGCGTCCTAAGGAAGAGAGAAAAGGAACAAGACTTTCTAGAAGCATCTAGAAAGGGGAGGCCCACATGCCTTGCACACCAAGTCTTCTAGAATGTTCTAGAACCTTCTTTTGGGAGCCTTGGCCATGAAAACTTGCCACCTAGATGGCTTGGACGAAAATTCACCCATGTGCACCCTAGGATGACCTACTTTCTAGAACATGCTAGGTTTCTTTTGTAATCCTTTAACTTAGTTGTTTTGCTAAGGGGCCCCTAAACTTGTCTATTTAAGGGGACTTCGCACACTTATACAAGGGTTGAACATTTTGGAGAAATTATATGTTTCAACCTTTTGTGAGAGCATTCCTCCTTAGGGAGTGGAGTTCTTTCAAGCTTTATCTTGCCTTGGCAAGTGGCGGCATACACCACTCATCTTCAAGGTTGCCATGGCTTCTTCTAGCCTAGCCTTGTAGTGGCGTGAATCCTCCATTCCTCCCTTTTCCCTTTCTTTTCATTTTATGTTTCTTTACTCTTCTTGGTTTATATTGTTTCTATTATATGTTTTTCCTTGTGGTTTCTTACTTTCCATCAATCCATTCTCCTCCTCTCTAGAACCTTGGAAAGGAACCTTCACATCTAGATAGCTTGTTATCTTAATGTCCAGTGGGGATTTCCTTAGTTTTCTTAATCAATCATCACCATATTCATTAATCTTCTAAAAGGAACAAGATAATCCTACATCAATTTTCATTCGAATCAAGGAATCAAAGTCATTATAATTACTGTTTTATCAGTTCTGCATTTGCATTTTTGTCTGTTTTGAGTTCCTTGAAATCTTCCAACCCCCCCCCTTTGTGTTGAATTGCATCTGGAAAACAAATTTGAATGAAAGGTTTGATCATTGGGAGACAAATTTGGGTTAACTCCTAAGTATTACATTTAACTATTCTATTTTGTTGGTTCGACCCTGATTAAGCCCCCTTTCAAATTTTTGGCAATCCCAAGTCCCAAACTAGTCAAATTAAGCGTCCTAAAGTGCTCCAAATGATTGGCTATTTATTTGGGGTCCAAATGGCAAAAGTCAACTCTAAGATCAAACATGTCATGGTTTAAAGGCTAAATGAGAAGAATTTGACTCTTAACACTAGGTTTGACTAACCTAAGACCCTAGGGCTCAAAATATGATGCAACCACACTTAAATGATGTTTAAAAACACTTTACAAACACTAATTCTATGAAAAATGTGAAAATTACCATATATGAGGAATCTAACCTAATATGCTCAAATTAACAATTCTAGAATGGATCAGGGGAGCCTTAGGTGTTCTCTCATCTCTTAATTAGAACCTTAATCAAATAGTAAAGTGTTTTTTTAATGATTAGTGTGTCTTGTACCAACAAGCCTCACCTTAGGATCGCTTAGCCTAACATCTTTAATTTCTTGTTTTGATTGTTTTTGTTTCTACTTTGTAGCTTGATGTGTGTGATCTTAGTCTTTCACTTAATTCCATTTAAGAAGTCTTGTGCAAGAACATTGAGTTCCCTTGGCTAGGAAAGACTTGGTACTTAAGCAATCCAAGTGATTCACCTTTCTTTCGTGGATGGGAACTCAAGAGGCTTGCTATCTACTTCCTTTTTAGATTTTGTTTAGATTTTTTTTTTCAAAAAAAATATTAGAAAATAAAAAGCTTAAAGATGTATAGGAATCCTTATTACCAAGGTGGTAGTGACTCGAGTGAATGAGAACATAGTTTAAACCGATCGGCACATAAGAATCCAAGTCATTAAAACTTTGGAGGAAGCAAAAGGCTATTTGAAAAGAAAAAAACGAAAATTGAAAGAGAAACTCATCTTGCTATCATTGAGAAGGAGCTTAGAATAATAAAACAAAAAAGAAGAGAGATTGCAAGAAAGAATGGAGATTATACACCTCTTTGTGAGCCTTAAAACTCTAAGACTTATTACACCGTATGAAGAAGATAATAGACTAGTGGATGATTTCTATCAACCTCCTCCTCCACCACGTAGAAGAAATAGAAGAGAATATATTCCTAGGGGACCAAGAGAACATAAAGTAGACCTTTGTCACTTCTATGTAAAGGAAGATGTAGAAACATACCTTGACGGGGAGATAAAGGTGCAACAACTTTTTGCCTTCCACCAAGTAATTCAGGAGAAGAAGGTACCCCTAGCTACCCTAAGTTTCCAAGGCATTGTAATGTATTAGTAGACATCCCTAGGAAGGGAGAGAAGAATAAACAATGTTCCTCAAGTTCAATATTGGAATGACCTTAAGAGTGCCTTTATACAATGTTAGCCCATGAGAATAAGAGCTTAGGCCCACTAACCTCAGTTGAAGCACACTCTTCTTGTATACACCTGACCATAACTCTTATAGTTGGTCCCTTGACTAGAGGTTTGCCATCATTAAGGGCTCATTATCCTCCCCTTCTTAAAAGGAATTGACCACGAGTCTCTTAAACCCTTCTTCATTGAATTTGACTTCACTTGAGAAAGTTATCTCTCCATCCTCTCATGAGGTCTCATCCAACTCCAAATCTTTAAGAAGCCATCCTTTCTCCCTTTGAGAAAAGAGATTGGATAATTAAAAATCATTCCAAACTGATGCTTTCAAGATTTTAAATTCGAGTATTGAATAAAATAAGCATAGCTAAAAGGAAAACCATAATGTATATTAGATTTTTGAAGTTAATAATTTGATAAAGATAATGGATAGTCTAAGCTTACAACATACGTTATGGTAACCCTTATAAAAATTGTGCAAACTTTAAAATATCGAAGCAATTAGTTATATATTCATGACTTCATTTTTATAGGACATTATACTTTTTAAAATATGGGGAAATGTTAAGTATAAGACAATTATTATGGTAATTAGATAAATTAATACTAATAGTATATAGTAATTATGCTTTAAACATAATAGTATTTTTTTAAAAGTATTATATAGAATTTAAGTATTAAATATTCTTACATGATAAATAATTCATTATAATCTTATTATCTCTTTTTTTTTTCATGTAGAATAAACAAGGGGAAATAATTTTTTACTAATTAGAATTTGTAAACAAAACAAGTGATTCTATATTACTGTTATGTAATGTTTATCAAATTTCTTAGAGAGATGTGAAAAAACTTTAAAGATGTGAAAAAAAGAAGTTTGAGTTGGAAAGTGTTAGTTTTGAAATGGTTGAAAAGCCAATAAGGGAGGTTGAATTGGCTAGTTAAAAATTTAGGCTATCTTTGCAAGCTAAAAACCACCTTTAATTGAATCAAATAGATCACCAAGTTAGGATGCAAACAGTATTGAACTCTAGACGCAAAAACACCACAAAAGACTCTTGAATCACACAAGAATCACACCAGCACAACAAGAACCCTCTTGTAGACCTGGTAAACCACCAGGCACACACACAAAGCTTGAGAAAGATCAAACCTTAGTGGTAGCACAACCTAGCCTACCACAAGCCACTTTTTCCAAGCTTCAAACCAAGCCAAAAGCTCCAAGAATTGGTCCAAGATCAATAAACCACTGCTGCAAACTGTATGATCACGAAGGAGAGAGTTTCCACAAGTTTCCAGAACAAAATCGCGCTCTAAAATGATCAACAGTCCTCTCTTTCGAAAATCACAGCTTTTATAGTCAAATTGTTACGAAATTCAACAGGTTGATTTTCACATCAATCGGTTGATTTCACTTGACGTAAGTGAAATCAGTCGATTAAAAACTAAATCAACTGATTGAATTTGTTGCAGTTTAAGACTATTGCAGCCAACCTTTTAACCTGTTGAAAAACCATTCAACAGACTAAAAGAGACATTTTAACCTGTTGAAAAACCATTCAACAGATTAAAAGACACACCTAAGACCAAAAATATCAAATTAATGTTATAAGGTCTACAACATGAATTACAAACTTAAAATACACTTTCTAAATGATGTAACTACATGAAGAGCACACGTTCCAGCCTTGATCACCATGGATATCATCAAATCTCCTTTCCTTCATCAATGTAGGCTTCATTCCAATGGTAATGGCTTCAAGATAGTTCAAAAGAGCTTCATTCAATCTTCATCAAATGTTCAAAAAGCAAGCCACCTTGTCTTCTCATGTCAATAGAAAGAAATCATTATGGGGATAAGTTAATTTCTTCGGTATTAGGAAATAAAATTTACCATTTAGTTATTTAGAATTACTCTTGATTTTTATTGGTTTTCTTTTAACGTCCCATTTAATAAATAAACTTAATTAAATGAAACATCACACAATATAATAATAAGAGCAAAGTTTTTGGAGTATTAATGTCACTCCATACCGTTTTCCAAAAATACTTAGAGGAAATTAAGGCACACCACGATGCCAATACAAAACAGGTTAGAAATTAGGCAGTATTCAACATAAAAGCTCAAAGGCAACATAGTACAAGGGCTACAACCCTAAAGGAAACTTGAACAAACGGGATCCAACTCAAAGCTATGCATCGGAATCTCCATCACCCTGATGACCACAAGAAGTTCTCACATCTGCTCCCTTCAATAAATTGATGATCATCGCAAAAGAAGAAAGCACACCTAACACACAAGAAAACAGAAAGGGTAAGCTAGAGTAGAAAATGATTATCATACTATTACATTCAATTTGATCGTCAAAGATTCATACGTCAACCAAACATGTTATGACTCGTAAACAATACACTAAGACTCAAGACACGATTTATCCAGATACATATAATTAGTCGAATTCACTAGATGCTTGTACTTGTAGTGGCCTCTACTGCTCTGCAGAGCCAATTGTCAATGGGTTTCACCCTACCACTCACAAGGTTAGCCTTCAAAGATCTAAGGCCTCCTACTACTCTCACCACTTGAGTCAATACGCTCTACGTGAGACTAACTGACTCTTTAGAGTGTCAGGATGCAATCCTTATCTTGAATCTTTACTAAATTATATAACGAGGCACCACCACGATCTTTGTGGAATTACGTCCTAAGAATGAGGCACCACCATGAGCTCCCACTAACAGGGGTCATGAAATTACGTCCTGACCAATGAGGCACCACCATGAGATCTCACCTAGAGATTCATGGAATTACGTCCTGACCAAATGAGGCACCACCACGAAACTATCGTGGAATTACGTCTTGACCACACCAACAACATATTCCATCAACCAATATAAAATCATTATTCATACCAATTCCATGTCACTTTCATAACCAACCATCCCTACATGTCACATGCCAAGATTATGTCAAACTTATCAATTATAATCAACAAACCATTTTACTCATGCATATTCACTCATCGCATGCTTTAACATAACAATCATACCAAACATGTGGCAAACACACAAGAACAGAGAAGAAAACAGGTCTTGGGCACATTCTCGCCTAGTTCTCACTTAGGCTGAAAGGTCTTGCTCAGGCGAGAAGGTTCTTTCGCTCAGGCGAGCTCCTTTCACCTAGGCAAGAGCTCGAAAAGAGGAACAATGGTGTTGTCGCACTCTCTCGCTTAGGTGAGACCTCCTCGCCTAAGCGGGATGACTTCTCACTCAAGACTGGGGCTCGTCACGCTACACCTTGGAGGGTTTTCTGATACTCTTGCTTAGGCGAGCTCCACTCGCTTGGGCGAGATTATCAGATTTCCTCTATTGTTCACGTAGGCCAGTACACATATTCACCCAGAACAATGTGAAATATATATTCATATCATGTTAAGCATCATACAAACACTATAAGCACGAAATAGTGCTGAAAAACAAGCAAAGTACATCCAAACTCAAAACCCTAGCTTCCCTTACCTAGAAAGAACTAGCAAAAGAGTTTGACTCCAAATAGCATAGCACAACAGCTCTAGAAACATATTAAGGAGCTGAAAAAATAGCGGAACAGATTTAAACGAGTTTATCAAGACAAACCCTAGCTAGAACTATGAAGAATAAGTGGAAGGAGAAAGAGTATGAGCGGAAAACTGACTTACGTGGACAGAAAAAAAATGGTTGAGCTAACATGAGGATAGTCAAAGTCCAAACCCTAGCAGAAGGTGGTTGCAACTCTAAGAGAGGGGGAGAAAGTTGTTTTTTCTGAAAATGAGTGGAATGACATGGTTATGGCAGTTTAGGGTCTTGGACATCCTATGGGCCAACCCTTAGGCCCAACAAATGGGGATAAACCTTAAAAATAAGGGCAAAGAATAATTGGCCTTACATTTTTATAAAGTTCTTATAATTAAAAATGTTTAACTTTTTTTAAGGAAGTTTGTTATGTATATTTTATCCATGAGTTTGGTTTGGTTTCTACATTTTTCTTTTTCTTATAATTTGCTTTTTTAATAATATTTTTTTGTGTCGACAAATGTTTTGTGTGCTTTGAGATGTCATAGAAAAAAATTTAAATATTAAGCCAAAATTTGTACATTTTTTTTTCTTACTGGAAAACCCAATTTCTTTAATAATTCTGGAAAAAGGAAATTAAAAAATTGTTATTTTAACAAGATAAGTGTTATAAAATTGTGTGGTCTGCACCAAACTAATAGTCAGAGCATTCTGATTTTGTCGTAGCCAAAAGGCTAAACAAAAACAAGTCATTGTCATGGCATATTCAAGGTGATCTGATATGATTAATTCATGATTTCTTTGGTTGCTTCTGTTGCAATTTGTGAATGGAAGATCAATAGCAAGTAATAAAAAGATTCTTAACAGATTACAGCCAATGGATGAATTGTTTTGTTTGTTTCAGTCTATTCAATTAGATATAGCCTCATATGTGGATTTTATTTAAGTAAAAAAATATTAACCCAAAGGCTTATACGATAAGTAACGGTAGAGTGAGTAAGAGATGCCTTAGCATCACTCCTTTTACTTTTTGTGTGTGCACAAGAAATAAAATGAAATACTGGGTTCTAAAGCACACAATCCTTATAGGGATTTGAATATAAGTTTTAGAGCATACAAATAGATAGAGTATATATATAAAGTTAAGTCCAAGTCTTGTATAAGACATCAAGAAGAAATATAAAAACAATCTCAAAACTTTAGAGTTTAGGAACCCTTAATTAGGGGTCTAATTTCATTTTCTCTTTCCCCTCTCTTCTTCTATTTTTATGTTACGTTTGTATTCCATGGAGTGTTAAATTTCTTGAGTTTGTTCCACTATAATTTCATTATGGATTCTGAGGTTATAATGAAATAATTTCTTTTTTCTTTTTATTATTGTTGTGATTTTCATTCATCTATGTCTTTTGTCTTTGAATCACATAAAAAATAATGATTTTTATATGCTAGCTAATTAGCAAAGTGTTTAAATCTATATGCATGCTAATCACATGAGCTGAAGGGTTTTTAAATTTAATTGAGACTTTACTTTGATTCCATTTAGAAACTTTCAAGTGATTAAATGAGGTTTTACCAATAATTGAGACTACTTTGGTTAAAGGTATTTACTCTAACTAAAATTAATCGAGACTTTACTTTGATTAAATAAGCTTGTTATTTGGTGAGGAGATAAAAGAATAGATATGACTACGCATTGTAAAATTTGATTGAGATTGTATTTTGGATGAATTTACTATGGATAATCTAAAAGTTCTCACTTTTAATTGAGATTATATTTTGGTTAAAAGTGAGAACGTCAACAAATTAATTGAGACTTTACATTGATTAACTTATAAATCTATACTAATAATTAACTGAGCAATAATTTTTAGATAACCGATAATGAATCTATTTTGAAAAAGCAATGGAATCAATCTATTTTCTTTATCATTATTTTTATATTTTTTCCAACTTTATCTCTTTATTTCCTATATGTTTAACTAACCCCTTTTGTATAGTTTTTATAAGAACTAATAATTTGTTAGAAATCAATTTCGTGTTCGTTGGGAGACGACTAAGGGTTGACTTTACCCATACCAATCTTTTGACTATTTTCTTAACAATACTAAAGTTTTTATAGATAAGTAGTATTAATTTGATCGCTTCACGACAATGTTATCAATAGCCTTGAAGATTAGCACAAAGAAAAGTGATGAACCCGAGGATGAGGTGGCTGAATCAAGTGACAAACTATTATGACTTCTTGAGTCAATTAGCTCATTTAAAATACCAAACTACCAAAACTTGAAAATTTATGTACCAAATTTCAAAATTTTCAAAATCACACATGAATGGAGTATGACTTGCTCTGATACTGTTGAAGGAAATTTCTAACAAATAATAATTGTGCATAACCAAATGTAAGGAACTTAAGCATCGTTATCTCTCTAGATGGGATGAAGAGAAAACTAAATCTTAATACAATATATAATGTTACCTTCTCTAAAATTAGAGACCATAATCAACTTTATATCGGTCGTATGTCACATTGTATATCTTAATAATTCTAATTTGGTTATCATTAAATTAGAATAAAAATTTAAAATATCTACACAACAGCCTTTTATAATAATTATACCTTTAGTAAAATAATATGATGAAAATATAAATTTCACATTATTTAAAAGAAAAAAATAAAGTTTATATCGAAACAATTTTTCTTCAAGCGGAAAAGTGTTTGATTCAGTGTTTTTTTCATGTTTTACATTTTTAATAATATAATATAATAAAAAGTATAAATTTTTTAATTAAAATTTTTGTATGAAAAAATTTAGATTTATTTTTTATCAGTGAAAGAGTTGAATACTTGATACCTCAATTTCAATTATTCTTTATTGATCTTTATAAATCTCTCTTATTCTTTTTAAATTAATTATTTAAATAGTAAAAGTCTTTTATAGATCTTATTTACTAAACTTTCACTCCTTTATAAAAATTGAATTTTGTCTTACGTAATCTACCTTTTATTTACATTCATCCAAATAACACATTTTATCTGCTTTATTTTTCTTTTAATTACTTCTGTCGTTTGTACTTTTTTCAAGAAAGAAAACAACAAAATAATGATAAAAGGCAACAAGGCATGCACAACCACTTGCCTTTGCTGGTACCAAAACAAAACAAATGGGGTCATTATTGTTAAGAGCAAGAAAGAACTATAAGTGTTTGGTTCAGCTGCATACTTAAAATTTGTGGTGCTCATGAAAAAAATAAAAACAAAGGGGAGAAGTGGAGAAAATGAATACCCATATAAATGTATTCTTCTCCAATCATGTATCAATATCAATGTTCTTCAGGACGTGACTCTTGTGGGCCTAGACTATAACCTAGGTCATCATTCATCTTCAAGTTTTTAAATTCCTTAGAGTGACACAATTTCAAGAACCCAAGAAAATTATTGGCTTGACAATTCTTTATTTCATCAACAAAGTGTTTTTTTCTTTCTTAAATTTTAAGGTTGCACGAATTGGATTTGACATGCGTATTTCTTCTTACACACCAAAAATAGTACATCTGATTATTTTGGAATCAACTTTTCAAAATATAAAATATACATTCTCAAGTTTGATCCCGAAATGAATGATAAGTATTATAAAATTTTAATAAATATAGTAAGTTGATTCTTTGATACGTGTGGATATATAGTAACTACGATTACTATATAGTAATTACATATTATAATTATGATGGTGTTGTAACTGGCGTGGTGGTTGGAAAATCGAAGCCAATAAAAATCTAATTGAACTAAAGGATATTTCGGAATAAGGAACGGGTCTTTAGCAAATATTTTGAAGTGTCAAAATTTTTATATAAATATATAAAAAAATTTCGATGCTAAATATATAAAATATATTAAAGTTTCAAAAAATATTTTAAATTATATATTAATTTATTTAAACATAAATATAAAAAAATGGATTAATTGCACTTCTATTTAATTAATTTGTGGAATAGAGTATGTTCTTCTTTTTTTAGAGTCTTTTGATCTTTGGTATGGGTGTAAAAATCTTAGGTTTAACATGTTTGGTATAAGAAGTTTAGATAAACCTCTATTTAATTGGGATTATTAGAGTATGATTAGATAATTGATCTGAACTTTTCTCGTGTAGATATTGTTTTCTCGATAACTAAGGCACCTAGATATGTAAAATTTGTTGTTATGATTGATAAATGGGTTGATTGCTAAATTTGCTACTACGATCGGTTGAATTTAAGATGTATTGTGGTCTTTTCTTGAATCAAGAATATGATTCTTTTAAGTAGTTAAATTTTTTATGAAGAATTGAAGTGTATCTGAGAATAGATGAGATGTTCTGAATGATATCCAAATCTGGTTCAATTGGTGTTAATTGGTACAATTTTAAATTGATAGAGTCCATTTTTGATTAAAGGATGTATGGAAAATACCTTTTGAGGTTGGTTGAAACAAATTATATATCTATCTTGAGTTATAAATCATGTAGATTCGTTGGGCGAGTGTTACGCTTATGGAGTGAGAAGCATAATTCATGAAGTTAATGAAGGAAGGGAGGACCCACTCGTTAGACGAGTCAATACAGAAGCACACAAAAGTTATTACACGAGCAACACAGAAATGCACAATTACATGAGTATTTTTAAATACAAAACAAGTAAATGGGCTAGACCCAATAAATCCTTTAGACTCCATATACTCAACAATCTCCCACTTGGAGGCTAATCACATCAATTGCACTCCCAAGTGAATCCAGTAAACCTCAAATGATAACACCTCCAAACTAGTATGCCTTCTCAACAACTTACCATGAAGGCCAATAGTTGTGCAAAGCTTCAACTTCTTAGTAGTTACCACCTTGGTTAACATATCTGCAGGATTCTTTGACCCAGGGATCTTATGCAAGAATAAAGTACCATCACTGATTAACCATTTAATGAAGTGGTATCTTAACTAGATGTTCTTTGTCTTTGCATGGAACACAAGATTTTTAGCAAGATGAATGACACACTAATTATCACAATAGAAAGCATGGCCGCACTGCTTCTTGCCTAATTATTCAAGATTTTTTTTTAACCAAATCATTTCCTTACATGCTTCTGAAATAGCCATGTACTATGCTTCTATGGTTGAAAGGGTAACACTTTTCAAAAGTCAAGACATCCAACTAAATACTACGCCACCTACTATGAACATAAATAATGTAGTACTATTCCTTGTGTTTGAACAACCTCCCAAGTTTGTATCATAATATCCTTCCAAAATAGCATCATTCTTACTAAAATGCAATGCAATTTTAGAAGTACCTTTCAAGTAGCATAACAACCACTTGACGGGTTCCCAATGCTTCCTTCCTGAATTAGCATGAATATGCTAACAACTCCTACTACATGAGTAATGTCTAGTCTAGTGCATATCGTTGCATACATTAAACGACCAACTACAAATGCATAAGGGATCTTAGCCATTTTTGCCTTGTCTTCATCTATTTTAGGTGACTACTCTTTTGTGAGATTAAAGTGAACTCCCGAAGGTGTACTTACGATCTTGGCATCCTGCATATTGAATTTCTGTAACACTTTCCCAATATACTTCTCTTACGATAATATTAAAGAACCATTAAATTTGTTCCTGTTGAGGTTCATGCCCTAAATCTGTTTGCAACACCCAAATCCTTCATCTCAAACTCTTCAGACAATTATGCCTTCAATCAATTAATTTCATCCATATTAGATCCTACAACTAACATGTCATCAACATACAGTTATAATATAATATAGGATGGACCAAAATCTCTCATATAGCAATATTGATCCCTTGTACACTTCTTGTACCCTTTCCTATTCCAAAAACTATCAAACTTCAAGTAATATTGTCTTGGTGTTGGTTCAGGCCATACAAACTCTTGGTCAACTTTCAAACCAAGTTCTTTTTCTCTACCACTTAGAAACAATTTGGTTGTACCATGTAGATGTTCTCACCAAGGTCACCATCAAAGAACATTGTCTGAACATCTAATTGTTCTAGATGTAGATCCTCTACAGCCACAATGCTTAACATAAGTCTAATGGTAGTCATTCTAACTAGAGGAGAAATGTCATTATAGTCAATATGTCGATGATGACTTGGGCCCAAGCCAACTAAGCTCATCAAGCCCAACACAATTTTAAAGTCCATACAAAGGACCAATCACTAGAAAAATACTCAAGAAGATCCAAAATGCAGTGATGGTCAAGATCCTTTGAAGCCCAAGGGAATTAATCTACTTTTCAAATGGGCTAAAAAGGATATTAAAATTTAGATAAACATTTGTTTGCATGTCACATTTCGGCCAATGTAATTGGACCACCTTTATAAATATGTTATACATTGAATAATTGACCAAGAATTCACCAAAGCATTGCTTAATTGGGCTCACGTCCTCCTTAAACAAGCCTTGGCTGAATGGTGCTCTAGAAAGCAAGCCATGTTTAACACATTTAGCACATGTTGCAAATCTGGGAAGTGTGACTTGCCACTTGCCATTTGATCCATAAAATAAGGAGATCTAGATCTAGATCTAGAATTGAATTTAGCACATATTAATTAGCATAACTAGCTGAATTCTTCTTGTAACATCCCTAAGGGATATTACTAATATTTAATAAATAAATTCCGAAATAAAATAAATACCACATTTATTATAAAACCATTTCCCAAAAAAAAAAACGCGGGAAATTCAAAACCTTTAATGTACGTGTCATAAACCAGGAGTCCATAATCATAAAACTGAAATAAAAGTCAATGGCTCCCGAAATGGTTACATAATCATCTCAAAACAAAAATAATAAACATATATATATATATATACAAAAATATCCCCTGCTAGCCCTCGCTCTGAGTCTAAGCATCTCCTGGCCCACCTGTCAAATCACTTGCTCCTGGATAACAAATTATCCGATCATCGCCACACACACATGGAAAGGGTGAGCTATGCACAATATATATAAAATAGATACATGAATTAAACATGTCCCCCATCCCAAAGTAACATAACTAGTATTTCAAGCTTTTCAAATAACCCTACCATGACCTCATAGTCCTTCATGAGTCATATCCATGAACTAGGTCTTAGGACTTCCCTGTGCTCCCACTAAACTAACTCATTCGTGGTCCAACCTTATGAGCCTATCCCGCTCATAGTCCTGCCCTACAGACTCCTCGTTTGTAGTAAAACATCCAAGTCTCATACTTGGACTCTGGCACGACTCTCGCCCAAGCTAAGCCCCTAACCTCGCTTAGCCTAATTTACCTCGCTTAGGCGAGGCCGTCTCGCCTGAGCAAGACCCTAGTTTGCTCAAACCCATAAAACTCCCCACCTGGACGAGTTTTCGAAATGAACCTATTAGAGTTTCAAATTTCCATTTAAGGTTATTTACTTAGTGGGTTAATATTGTTTTTCACAGCCCCTTTCGTTGCTCCTCATTTTGGCTTTACCTTTTGCCCTTTCACCTCCACTCCAAACAAGAATTAACAAAAATAAAGTCTTTTTCACCTCTAACAAGGTTTGAACCCGTGACCCTCCACCATAAGGCCAAAGCACAACCATTATGCCAATTCATATTTAGTGATAACCATTATAATCTTATGACTATATTATCACTCACCACTCACAATTACCAAAAAAAAAATAATAATAAATCAATGACACACAATTGACATAGATGGGACTTGAACCCAAGTCCTCTCACACAATCAAGTACTCTTAACCCCTTGAGCTAGTACTTTTCCACGTCACATCAAACAATATTTAATGCCATAAAGGCGCTTTCTACCCGTATTTATTAATTAATTAATGATTTAATTAATTAAATTTCACGGGTCTTACAATTCTCCACCTTTAAAAGTTTTCTTCCTCGAAAGTAGGACTTACCAGCAAAGAGGTGAGGATAAGACTTCCTCATGAGGTCCTCCATCTCCCAAGTCATCTCCTGGGTTGTCTCATCCCAGAGAACCTTCACCGTCTTCAACTCCTTGCCTCTCGGTTGCTTGACCTGAGTATCTAATATGCGAACCGGTCCAACTAGCATAGTCAGATCCTCGCGTACTTGCACCTTACCTGACTCCAAAACATGATTTGTACTTGCAATGATTTCCTTAACTGTGAGACGTGGAACACATTATGCAAGTTGGATAGCTGAGGTGGTAAAGTGATCTCGTACACTGCTGCTCCTATCCTCCGTGCAATCTAATAAGGCCCTATAAATATCGGAGTTAACTTCCTTGATTTAAGAACCCTTCCGATACCTGTGGTTGCCGTCACCTAGAGGAATACATGGTCTCCTTCATCAAACTCAAGTGGCTGCCTCCTCTTATCCACATAGGACTTTTGCCTACTCTGAGTTGCTCTCATCCGATCTTGGATTAACTTGACCTTACTAGTCGTCTGTTGCAGAAATTCAGGACCAAGCACAAAGGCTTCACCATCCTGATACCAGCACAATGGAGTTCTACACCTCCTTCCATACAATGCTTCATAGGGCATCATACCAATACTGGAGTGGTAGCTATTATTGTAGGTGAACTCCACCAAAGGTAGCACATCATTCCAGACTGTCCATCCGTCTGAGGATGATACGTTGAACTCGTCCTCAATTGTGTACCCAAGGCCGCCTGCAATGATTGCCAAAACCGTGATTTGAATCTAGGATCTCGGTCTGACACTATGCTTTTGGGTACCCCATGCAATCTCACCACCTCTCGCACATACAACTCTGTTAACTTGTCCATCGACCACTTCTGATTCATAGGCAAGAAATGTGCACATTTTGTCAGTCTGTCTACTGTCACCCAAACTGAATCATGGCCCTTTGTCGACCGCGGAAGATGTGTCAAAAAATCCATAGAGATAATATCCCACTTCCACTGAGGTACGTCCAGTGGTTGTAGGGTACCTCCCGGCCTTTGGTGTTCAATTTTGGCCTTTTGACATACCAAACACTGAGCAACAAAGTCTGCTACATTTGCCTTCATACCATTCCACCAAAAGGACTCCTTCAAATCCATATACATCTTAGTCATACCGGGATGTATGCTAAGACGACTCTGGTGACCTTCCTTCAGAATCTGCCTCCTGAAATGAGGCCCTCCTGGTACGCACACTCTACCTTTAAAACGTAGAATGCCATCCTCTCCCATCTGATAATCCTTCCCTTTCTCTGTGCCTAACCACCCCACAAACTGTTGCAATTCCAGATCGTGTCCTTGAGCTACACGAATTTCATTCAAAAATTCATTAGTGACTTTTAGTAAGCTCCACTGTATCGAGTCTTGCCCAAGCTGCATCCCCAGATTCATATCTCAGAGTTTCTCAATCAACTCTAACTCCTTTATCATCATGCAAGACACATGTATCTTCTTTCGACTCAAAGCATCGGCTACAACATTTGCCTTGGCCGGATGGTAGAGCAATTCAAAGTCATAGTCTTTCAAATACTCCATGCACCTACGCTGCCTCATATTCAGCTCCTTCTGGTCAAACAAGTATTTCAAATTTTTGTGATCGCTGAATACTCGGAATTGAGAGCTGTATAGATAATGCCTCCAAGACTTAAGAGCAAACACAATGGCGGCTAGCTCTAAGTCATGAGTCGGGTAATTCTTCTAATGCACCTTCAGTTGACGAGAAGCATATGCCACAACCCTCTTTTCTTGCATCAATACACACCCCAGACCTTGATATGATGCATCACAGTACACCTCAAACATCTTCTCAGTATCAGGAATTACTAGCACTGGAGCAGTAGTCAAACACTTCTTGATTTCCTCAAAGCACTCCTCACACTACTCAGTCCAAGAGAACGGCTGATCTTTTCTTGTCAGCTGTGTCAAAGGGTTCACCTTCTTTGAGAACCCCTCCACGAATCTCCTGTAATAACCTGCTAAGGCCAAGAAACTTCGCACCTCTGTCACTGTCTTAGGCCTTTCCTAGTTAAGCATCGTTTCAATCTTAGCCGGGTCTACTGCAATACCCTTAGCTGTAATGACATGTCCAAGAAATTGTACCTCCTCTAGCCAAAACTCGCACTTGGACAACTTCCTGTACAGTTGGTGTTCCCTGAGCACATTTAACACTACCCTCAAGTAATCAGCATGTTCCTCCTGTGTCCTCAAGTAGATATGAATGTCATCAATGAAGACGACAACAAACTTATCCAACCAAGGTCGGAAAATCCTATTCATATAATCCTATTCATATCGTCACTCCAAATGGCATAACCAGATATTCATAATGGTCGTATCGTGATCTGAATGCTCTCTTTTGCATATCCTCCAACGGTACTAGAATCTGGTGGTATCCCGACCTCAAGTCAATTTTAGAGAACACCCCTACGCCATTCAACTGGTATAGTAAGTCGTCGATCCTTGGCAGCGGATATTTGTTTTTAATAGTCAGCTTATTCAACTACCTATAATCCACACATAGTCGCGAGCTTCCGTCCTTCTTCTTCATTAACAAAACTGAAGCTCCCCAAGGTGACGCGCTCGGCCGAATAAATTGCTTCTCCAATAGTTCCTCAATTTGCTTCGTGAGTTCTACAAGCTCAGCCGGTGCCATTCTGTATGGAGCCATGGACACTGGACCCGCACCAGGAATTAAATCAATGGTGAAGTCGATGTCTCTACTAGGTGGCAATCCTGACACTTCATTTGGAAAGACATCCACATATTCGTTAGCCACTGGTATATATTGGATCATCTCCGCAACACTTTTCTTCTCTGGCTTGGCCACCACCATAAAACACATGGCCGCATCTTGTAGTGCTTTCACAGCTTCCCGAATTGATATTAATTCCAACCCTTCATGTTCTGGAAATACCAAACTGCGCTGTCCACAATCAATTATGATGTGATTGTTAGACAACCAGTCCATCCCCAATATCATATCCAGTCCCTCCAAGGGCAAGCACACCAAGTTCACCTTGTATCTATGACCTGCCACCACCATTGAACACCCAACACAGACTGAACTGGTAGCTACCTGGCCCGAGGAAGGAGTTGAAACAAGCAACTCACACCCCAAGTCACGTGTCACCAGACTCAATCGCCCCACACAAGCATCAGAGATAAAAGAATGGGTTGCGCCAGAATCAAATAAAACCAATACATCATGCCCCATAAGTAAACAAGGTTGTAATATCAGGTTACCTGACTAAGTAGCCTCAGTAGATGTCATAGCAAAAACCCTCCCAACCGCCTTAGCTCGTTCTGCTGGCGAGGCTGTTGCTGGTTTCTTCGCACCCAAATTCTTCTTCTCAGGGCAATTGTTTGCAAAATGACTCGGTTTGTCGCATATGAAGCACTTGTGACGGTCACAGGATCCCCCTAAACCACCGGTCAGTTGTGGGCAATTTCTCTTCAAATGGGGTCCGCCACACTGATAGCAAGTGGGATCTTGAGACGTCTGTTGTCGGCTGTACGACTTCTTCATTTGCCGCACCTCTGCAACATTCCTCTGATGTCTACTCACAATTGGGCCAAGGCCCTTCTCTAGATGCTCGGCACTCTTGGCCTGTTCCACCAAGACGGGAAATCTCCTCTCTCGTAAGGGAGTCAGCACTTTCTTAAGCTCATGTTTGAGTCCTCGCTCAAACTTCTGACATCTCCATTCTTCAGTAATGTTCTGCGAATAATATCTCACCAAATGCTTAAACCTGTTTACGTACTCCTGCACTGTCATATCCCCCTTCTGTAGTGCGAGGAACTCTGCCTCCCGCTCCTATCTGGTTGTGTCGGGGAAATATTTCTCCAGGAACCGCATCCTGAACATGTCCACTCCACCTGTTCATCTCGGGTCTGCATCTATTGTTGCATTCCCCTCCACCAATACTCTGCATCGTCGTTCAGCAGATAAGTGGCGAAAACTAGCTTCGGCTCATCAGGACAATTCATCACTTTAAAAATCTTCTCACACTTGCAGAGCCATGCATCCGCTACATCAGGAGAGGCTTTGCTAGTGAACTCTACTGGCTTGTGGGAAGAGAAGTTCTCCACGGTCGGCACCCTGATTGGTGCAATCGCCGTTCTAGGTTGCGCTGCTACGGGTGGCTGCATCGCATCCACCATCCAGTGAATAGCCTCAGCGATGTCATCCGCACCACTACTCCCCCTCCTCCTATTAGCAGCCAATGCTTGGATACGCCACATCACAACTATTATAAATCAATCACTTAGTCAACAACCAGAGATAAAAGAGAGAAAATAAGAAAAGAGAGTGAGCTTGAAAGACAATCCAAAGTGGTAGAGTTAAAAAGCATTTCAAATGAAAAGAGCGAACTCATGGTTAGGAATTTGGTGTACCACTCTTCACCAGTTTCTTCCATTAAATCCCAATTTCCAAAGGGAGTTTTCCCATGCTTAAACTCTTCTCACTTTTTCATTAAATCTTTTGTTTTGTTTCTATTCCTGTAGAGAACAAATAAGATGAGTTAGGCACAAGCGTCACCTTACCATGTAGTCCGCTATCTCCTCAGTTGGCCTCTTCCCGGTTGGTACATGTCGGTTTGGACCCAGAAGGGGTTACCTGCAGAAGGGACTCCGAAGATCAAGTGAGTCAAAACCCTCAAAAAGGTCAAATCTATGATTAATGAATGCGTACCTTTAATTACTGGGTCCACGTGTATTTATAGAGCATTAATGATGTCTGGTTATTCTATGGGTCGGGCCTTGGCTTGGGCTTTGGCTGTAAGTGGGCCTGGGCCCTAGCCCAAGCCCTTAGGACCTATTGAACACTGGGGGGCGTTAATCTTACTGAGTCTATTGGAGTAGTTGGCCTAGGCCAGCTACTTTCCTTGACGACTTATGTTGGTTATATGATATCTTGTGCAAGTTGTTCCTTTAGATGTTTAGGTTAGATCTGGTAAGGCTTAGGCCAACTCGGCCTAGGCTGAATACTTGACTATTTTGGTATATATGTATCGTTTACTTATTTTGTCGAGTTTGGTTAGGTGTGGTACACCAGTCCCTCAGCCTTGGCCGATATGAGTTTTCGGTCAAGGGTGATATGTGTTGGTATGCTAGCGGAACTGGCTAGGTGTGATACAGTTTCCTTCTCAAATTTTTTGTTCTCCATCTCATTCACTTATTTCATCCTCCTCTACATTTTGTGTAAAATCACACTTTGACTTTAAAATTCTTTTCAAACAAAGTCATAGTATAAGAAATCTTTTTGTGAAGTGGGCCGAATACCAACTTTCTCATTCTTTAAAAGCCCATTTTCACACCTTGCTCAAACCATGCTACTGCATGGTCATTACGATTTCGTTATAATTTTATTTGATGACTATTGCAGGTTTGTTTTTTATCTTGGTGGAACTTTCAAAATTGGTTGTTGTAAGCCTTTCAACAACCCTCTTGATCTAAGGACAGATCCTCTTCAAGAGGGAGGGGATGATGTGACCCCAATAAGGCTTATAACATTGGGCCAATGCCTAGGCCCATTCATTTAAATTCTGTTATTTTCTTTAATTTTTTTAATTAAATAAATGTTGTCTAAATTGGCATTGGGCATGCGGCCCAATTCGTTTCCATGCCTCCATACCACTCACAAATGCTGATACTATACCTTCACGTATTGGGCTTCCAGCCCAATTCCTTCAGCGTCTTCCAGCCTAATTCTCTCTAAGAAGCACGCTGCCTAGGGATGTTAAAAAAATTCGTACCCGTGGGTATCCACGGATAAAACCCGCAATGGGTAGGAAATAAATATTAAAAATGGATACCCGCTACTCGCGGGTACGGGTATTTTTGATACCCGCATAGTAGCGGGGCGTGTACGAGTATCATAGTATCCGTACCCGTGAATACTCGTACTCGTTAAACTTTAATTAACAAAAGTACCCTCACACACAAATATCTATCTATATATATATATATATATATATATATATATATATTATTTTGCTTAA
>Ga0214543_1004922_pt1 | contig 25031 bp, 6 predicted proteins | sample CNSS2metaG_FD_160094 | JGI IMG/M metagenome (GOLD analysis project Ga0214543, IMG submission 160094) | Root nodule microbial communities from cowpea collected in UCLA plant growth center, Los Angeles, California, USA - CNSS2 | ecosystem: Host-associated > Plants > Roots > Nodule | place: USA... | reverse complement strand
CATATATGATAACCAAACTAAAATAGACCAAGAAAGTAAAGCAAGAAAAGCACAAAAATTAGAAATCCTAAACTCAAATAGAGGATTGTCAAGACATACACAATGAATTTCAAAAAAAAAAAAGAAGACAAACAAGAAATTAAGGTATAGAAATAAGATAACACTCAAAAGAAATACCTAAAGAAAGGCACTAAAATGGATTATAAAAACCAAAATTAAGACTAGAATTGAATGGATGCTTCTTGTTTCTCAAGGTCGTTTGCTATTTGTACATATTTTCACTCAATTAGCTCCATAATCGAGACTGCAAGTGCAGCAAATTACAAGATACATAACTCTAAAGTTTAAGCAATTTAAACAACACATTTTGAACTAATAGTATTGATTCTAGTGCATTCTTTTTGTCAATTTTCTTTTACACTTTTTTTCAACTCTTTTTGTACTATTAAGACATTTATATCTCTTTTCGAGTAACACAAAAAACACTAAAACTGAATCACCACTACACCATATTCAATACATCCACAACTTGCAATAAAAATCAAGAAGCTACTAATTGGATGAAATCTAATTGAATCAAAATATGGAATAGAAACTCAAAGAAAAAATAATAGACTCCTAACTCTAATGAATTGTTTATGATTTAAAAACAAGTAAGAACTAAGATTGAAAAGCAAAAACACTCAAAAAGGACAATAGTATATGCATATCACAAACCAAAGTAGACACATAATGTTTTTTCAAAATTCAAATGGCTAGAACTAGGAATTTATGACAAATATAGACTAAGCATGACTTCTAGACAACTTATGAATCTTAAAATCAAAACTACAATTACTCATAGAAAATGCAAAAACACACACGATAAACACAATTGAACAGCTAAAGCACGCAAAAATGAAAGTTCAAGAAGAATAATTAACTTTGAACTAAACAAAAAGACAATAACACTCAAACCAATCTGTCAAACAACATCAAGACATGAAGAAAAACAAGTAAACAACTCAAAATTCAAGAAATAATGGAGGAAAGATTTATCCCTTGAAGAGGTTGTGAAAAACCTTGGTTGTAGAGTGGTACGAAAGCAATGAGAATGGGGGAGAATGAGAGTGTTTTGGTACGGTTTAGGCGAGGTTTCCTAGAGAGAGGATTCTATTCTAAGGTAAGCTTAAACAAGAGGCATGTGCACATAATTGGGCAGCGTTTCTTTACTCAAATTCAAGCTGAAAGTACAAGAGGGAAGGCCTTTATTTATAGGCCAAAACACCCTACACTAGTTTCCAAAAAGGAGAGCCAAAATTTGAACTCTAGAATTTGAATTTTGGAATCAAGTAAGACATGCTTAAGGTTGACTTGGCACCTAAGCTTTCATACTTATCACACATTGGTGTGCTAATGAGAAAGCCTTGCTCTCAATTACATGCTCAAATTAGGGTTTAAGAGAGCCTAATCCATATGTCTCACATTATGGTCCAAAACTAGGTTTATCTCCTTCTAGGCCCAAACTACTATATAAGGACCAAGTCCAAAACATGGTCCAAATAAAAAATCCTATACTACTACATAATATAAAGCTTAAAATATTACTATTCTAATATTTACAAAAGAATTCTAAGTCTTTATATCTTTCTTAATCTAGATGAACATCTTAGACATGCTCAACTCAAGTGAAGTTCAATCTTCTAGAATTTTTTTAACCATTAATATAGTGGTTGATCCTTTGTTTAGGGATTTGGCATCAAACACTAGAAATAGAAAAAATTTTAAAATAAATATTTTAAAATATTTCGCTTAAATAAAATATTGTTGTAAGAAAAAGTATCAAATAAAATTCTTTTGATGAGTGACTTCATTTCTCACATTCAATATCTTAAGATTTTAAAATTGAGCCAAAAAGAAACATAAATTATGTACGTGTTTCCACGCAAGAAGAAAGAAAATTAATCAATGCTAAAAAAAACAGAAATTGTATTTTTCTCTTTTCATATACAAATATGATAATGTGACAATTTTGGAGGAGTCTTTTAGTATAAAGTAATTGTGGTGATTATAAAATTCTATATAACAACGTGATGACCTGTAGAAATTATAAGTAAACAGGAGCACGAGTTTGATTAGAGTTATTAATTTATGGACGACTTTCTTTGAGTGTGACCTATACTTACTTTTAATTTAAAAGACTAACTAACAATTAAAATAGTAACGCTCATATAGTTTAATTTTATGCATTATCTTGGTATCGCAATAGAGATTTTATATTTTAAATCAGTCAAAATGTTATAATATAATCTTTAAAATAGTCTCTATAAAATATCAAATTTACCGTACATATCAAATTAAAAGACAATATCACTTTTAAATTATAGGTGTGTTGCAATTAAATTCATGGGCACAACAAAATTATTAGTGCTTTATTTGCATCTATACATTTAATGTTCTTGTGTAAAGAAGGTGGCGGCGTATTTGGTAAGAAAGAGTTTTTGAACGAGAGTGATTTGTGGGGCCGTATAAAAATTTGGAACAAGTAGAGCATGGAAAGAAGAGAATTCTCATAAATAGGGATGTCAAAAAAAATCGTACCCGCAGGTATGTGCGGATAAAACTCGTAACGGGTAGGAAATAGATATCCGCATGTTAACGGGGCGGGTACGGGTATCATAGTATTTGTACCCATGGATATCCGTACTCACTAAACTTTAATTCACAAAAGTATCCTAATATATATATATATATATATATATATATATATATATATATATATATATATATATATATATATATATTAGTAAAAAACATTCAAGCCTAATTTTTTCTAAGTTGCACATCTTGTCTTCTGTCTTCATCCTTCAAACTTCAAGTATTGGTACGTTGTCTTCTTCCAAGTACACCCATTGACATTCTTCTCTTTCCTTTATTTGAAATTGGGCATATACATCAAATCCTATATAGACAATGACGTTTATGGTATGTTTGTTGTAAAATGATGTAATCAAAATGAGAATTCTTGGCACGTGGCAATTGAGGTTTATTATTTGTTTATTTTGTTTATTTTTTAGGAATCAATTGGAGAAAGTGGACTTTTTTATCAAAACACTAATTAAAGAATTTTCATTGTGTTCAACATCATTTTATATTTACTTTTATAATTATTTGGACTTGTATAACTTGAGTTTATTTGAAGTTTATTTAAAATTTATGACAGTGATGTATTTTATTTTATTTTATTTGAATTTATGATTAAATATTTTTTTTTAAATAATTTTGTAAATACCCGCGGTACCCGCCAATATGAAAAAAATAGGCAGGTACCCGCATATAACGGATATCCGACGGATATAGGTACGGGTACGGGTACGTGGCAGATATTTATCTAGCGGGTATGGTACGGGGGAGCTACTACCCGTACCCTACTCGCCCCATTGACATCCCTACTCATAAATGTGTCCTTTACTTTTGGGTATTACTATTATTTTTTAATTAATGTCATTTTACAAAATTAACGAGTCGGGCAAGTTTTAAATATTTAAACTTTGATGGCTTAGGCGAATATTTTTATCAATTTTTTTGTTGGGTCAATGTTGCTTATGTTAGTATTTGTAAAGTTGTCTAATAATTTTTTCAGCAAATATTTCTTTTATTCCTAAAATTGAAAGGGAGAATATATAATTGACTTTCGTCCTATAGCGATAACTAATTTTTGTTTCAAAATTCTTACAAAAATTTTAGTTGATATAGGCTTGTGGTGATTACTACTAGGATTATTTCTTCTAATCAAAGTAGTTTCATTAAGAGGAGTAGTGTTAAATATTGTATTTGTATTATTTTGAAGCTATTAATCTTCTTTCTAAAATGATCAAGAGTGGTAATATAACCATCAAGATTGATATAATAAAGGTTTTTGATTCCATCAATTGTCATTTCATAATTCAAGTGTTGCGTTGTTTTATTTTTCATGAAGATTTTTTGACGTGGATTCTACATATCTTGCAATATGATTATCTTTCCATCTAAGTTAATGATGATTTGGTTGGTTACTTCACTTGTGGTAAAAGGGTTACACAACGGGGTCCACCCTCTCATTTGCTTTTTGGTTTTGTTAATGAGGTTTTGAGTAGGGACATTTCAGTTCTTATTTCTACGAAGCTTATGCTTCCTATGGTTTGTAGGGGTACGCAATTTCCTTCTCATACTCTATATGTTGATGATAGGAGATACTAAAACCCTACAACATTTGATATCTTTCTAGCATATGTATGACACTTTCTTTGGTCAATGGATGAGTCTTGCTAAAAGTCACTTTTACATTGTTGATGTTTCTTCTTCTTTTGTTAGAAATCTCAAGAGGCTTCTCTCTTGTAATCAAGGATATCTTCATTTTACTTATTTGGGTGTACTAGTGTTTTGGGGGGCTCCTAAGACACAACTTTTTCAGCCTTGGTTGATAAGATTCGTAATGAGCTTGCTTCTTGGAATGGAAAGTTGCTTCGTATGATGGGGAGAATTCAACGAGTAAATTCGTTAATTTTTTGCTTGTTGTCTTATAGCTTTCAAGTTTACAAATGCTTTATTAAGTTATTCTTAAGGTGGATCATTGGATTCAAAATTTTGTTTGGATTGGGGATACACAAAAATGGGGGTTGTTCATTGCTAAATGATCTATCTTGTGTGATTTTAAAGTGAATGGTGGTTTGTAGGTTACTAATATTCAACTAAAAAATAAAGCCTATCTACTACATTTAACTTAGGAGTTTGCTTACAGTAAAATGACTTGGTTAAACTCATGCATATTCAATTTCTGAAGTCTAATTATAAAAAATATATGTACTTTAAATCGTCATCAATTTGGATTGGTATTAAAGATGCAATGACATTGTTCTTGAAAATACTATTTGGACAGTAGGTAAGGTTGATTTTGTTAATCTTTGGAATAAATGTTGGTGTTCCAACATTTGCATATCTAAATTGACAGGAATCCCTTATTTTGATAGAATAATGTTATACTTTGTTTTTCGTTCAACTTGGACAGGTACTCACATGAATTTCCCTCTTTTTGTTGCCAATTGATGTGATTTTTCTTCTTTGATGATTAATGAGGATGATGATGTGCCTAATTGGATTATGGATGATATTGGTGTCCTTTCTCAAAAAGTTGTTAAAAACGTTTACCCTTTTGGTATGGAATGTGTGGATTGGGGGAATTTGATTTGGATGAATATTGTTCTATTAGCTAAAACTTTGGTTCTTTAGAAGTTGTTGTATGGTCACTCACCTATCAATTTGGAGGTTAAAATAATGGGTGTGGTTTAATGCTTTATGTGTTCTTTGTGTAGGAACAATGTTGATTCTTTATCTCATTTGTTATTTCATTGTTCTATGGCTATGCAATTATGGGAATGATTGGAAGGTGTTTTTCAAGATTTGCAGTTTTCCTCTTTGAATTTGGGTGTTCAATTTATGAAGTCTCCTTGTAGTCTTTTGCTTAAAGTGATTAAAGTGATTGTCATTACTACAATTATTTAAATGATTTGGAGCATGAGAAACCATAATAGATCTTAGTTTTCATTTGCTTTTACTTCTATTTTTTAAATTAAGGAATTGATGTGTATGATTGGAAATAAATCTAAGAAACATGAGTAATATGATCTATTTTTTTATGCTGAAATTCTTCAATATTAAAACTAAGGAGAGTATGGTGGTTTCATTTAAGAGTGTAATATGACAAGTTCTATATTCTAATTGGCTTAAGACAAATATTGATGGTTTAGGTTGCCCTGACTTAGCTACATGTGTTGGTATTTTAAAAGAAAATTGGGGTGAAGATGTAGGTAATTTTTTAACTTTTGTTAGGAGTGCGAATATCTATTTATGTTAAGTTTATAGAGGTCATTTATGTTTTGAAGCTTGTTTGGAGGGAGGATTTCCGGAGGCTTTGGTTAGAGAGTGAATCTACACTTCAGTTTCTCATGGTTTCTTGGATCAATGAGTGGTTCCTTGGAGTCTTTGAGGGCAACGACATCGGTGCATGTATTTTTTGCAAGTATTTACAGCTCAAAGTTTCTCATGTTTTTCGTGAGGAAAATCATTGTGCTGATAAATGTACTAAGTTATCTTTTCTTCATAGATAACATTATAAGTGGTTTAATATTTTACCTCTATGTATTTATTTAGATATTTTTTTTTTCATAATAGATATAATTTGTCCATGTTTGGTGAATTATAATTTTTATCATAAATTAATTATGGTCTCTCATATTTTATATTTTTATTTTTATTTTAATAAATTTTCTTGTGATAACAAATTATATATGAACTTTCAGATTTCACATAATTTAGATATTTCAAACATTTAGAAATATATTTGAACTTTGCATGTTTATGTTATGAAAATATACAAAATTAAAAAATTCCAGAAAAACTAAATATCAAAAATTAGGAGTGTGCTCATAAAATATTTTAGGATTAATCATTTAATGAACGGATCCATAATCATGAAATGTGTGATGTTTTATACACAATGATTTACTTTAAACTCTTCTTTTTAACAAGGAATGATTTGATGAAGAATTAAAATCATCCAATTTTGAATAGTGAGACAAAATTGTACTTTGTATCTAACTAAATAGTAAAATTCAGCATTTAATAATAATTTAAAATTCTCAATTTCTAACAATTTAAGCGTATCAAATAAATCTTTCTTTACCGTTATATTTTTTTTTATACGAAAATATGAATAATTATGCACAAGTAATACTAATCATTCTTTAGACCATCACTAAATAAGATAACATTAGGTTCTCCTTTAATATTTGTATTCATCAATACAAAATAGAATTATCTTCTAATTCCTATATATTAAAATTTCTGTAACTTTTCAAGATTTAATATCATCTTATTACTATTAGTTTGGAATAATAATATCCTTAATATCTTAATATATAGTTATTCATAACAAAGATTCAACAATTAATTTATAATTAATTTTATTTAATTTGTAAAGTAAGGACGATTCAGTCATTTTTAAATTATTACGTTTTTATTTTATCATATGTATAAATTTGTTTATTTTTATTTTATACAATTATTTTCTTTATTAACGGTATTTTACTTTATAGTCCGTTTCTTCCATTTTTATTATTTATATTTAAAAATTAAATATGTTTTTATTACTTTTTTATGTAAAATTTGAATTTATTATATTTAATATTTTAGTATATTATAGTTTCAAATTTTAAAAATGGATGATTATAAATCTTTTAAAATTATTTGATATGTCAAATATATTTTTTATTAAAAAATAAATTATTTGTTGATATATTATTATTTTAATATCAATTGAAAAATGCAATTAATATTTTAAAAAAGTTAAATATAATTGAGTTAAGAAAACTTAGATTCATTTATTTTTAAAATTTGTAAATCATGAATATCAAATTTCAAACAAAAATATATTTCAATTTCTGTTAAAATTTAAGATTATTAACCTTGAGTAGGGATGTCAACGGGGCGGGTAGGGTATGGGTAGTAGCTCTCCCGTATCCTACCCGCTGGATAAATATTCGTCCCGTACCCGTATCCATATCCGTCGGGTATCCGTTATGCGGGTACCCGCTTATTTTTTGCATATCCGCGGGTATCCACGGGTACCCGCGGGTATTTACAAAAATATTTAAAAATAAATAAATATTTAACCATAATTAGTGTTTGGATCAACAAGTCCCCTTTCTCCGATTGATTATTGAAAAACAAACAAATAAAAAATCACTAATAATTTATATTGTAGATTATTTTTGAATAAAATATTAAATAAATTACTAACTTCATCAATGTCCATCTTTTGCAACATTATATAAAGTTTCATGTTGTCAAATTTTAATCAAATTTTAATCTAGAAGAGCCTGAAAACATAAGAAGTTCATTAAAAATTTCTAACAATCACTTAATTAAAATATCTAAGTACAAGTGTTAATTTCATTTCCTTCCATATTGGTCCATAACCATCAATTCCTCCACAGTATCTGGAAGTAATCTACTCCGTTGTGGGGTAAGAATCCGACCACCATTATTGAATGAAGACTCATAATGTTTTTTACTAATATATATATATATATATATATATATATATATATATATATATATATATATATATATATAAGGGTATTTTTCTGAATTAAAGTTTAGCGGGTACGAGTATCCACGGGTACGGATACTATGATACCCGTACCCGCCCCATTAACATGCGGGTATCAAAAATACCCGTACCCGCAGATAGTGGGTATCCATTTTTAATATCCGTTTTCTACCCGTTGCGGGTTTAATCCGCGGATACCTGCGGGTACGGATTTTTTTGACATCCCTAACCCTAAGTATGGATATATTTTAAATTAATTTATAGCCATCATTACTTGTTTTTTTTTACTATCGCGAAAAGTCAAGAACTACTAATCATAGGATATCCGATCAAAATCAATCACTTTTGGTTTGATTTCCAAACCAAGAACAGATCAACTTGTTGACGTATACAACTTATCACTTTCTCTCTTTTTAATAAGGAACATTAATAATACTCACCACTCTATGCAACAAAACAATGTTTATTTAAAAATCCCAAACCTAGAATCTCACAATTTTTTTTTACAATTTTAATTTATATATACATTTTAAATAAATTACATATCAACTTTTTAATTTTTTTTAATTAAAAGCATTAGAAATTAGAGAAAAGAAATAAAAACAAAATTGAGGATTATGTTATATTTTTAATTCAATATATATAGTCTTAAATATGATATTAATTATTTTAGAATTTAAATAATTATTAAATTTAATAACTATTTAAATTTGTAACGAGGATGAGGCAGGGAGGTACTTCAACATAAATGAGGTTCTTATTCAACCGTAGCTTAATTTTGGCTAATAATTTTTAAGTTGTTGCTTCTTCAACATAAATTATGTTTTCAATGAAACCGTCACCATTTACAATCATTACTTTTTGTATTTACACTAGTAAAATCTAGTTATATTTTAAATTATATATATATATATATATATATATATATATATATATATATATATATATATATTTATAATTTATATTTTTATAATTATTTTTTTATATATTTATATTTTTAATTATATATATATATATATATATATATATATATATATATATATATATATTTAATTAAACCGTCACCATTTACAATCATTACTTTATGTATTTACACTAGTAAATCTAGTTATATTTTAAATTATATAAAAATATAAGAAAAAATAATTAGTGTTGGTATTTGTGGATAAAGTTGGACTGGATTTGGATCTATTCTCCTGAAATTGTAGTAATTTGATATTTTGTTTTTCAATTTTGCTCTTGATCTATTTTTCTTGCAATATGTTGTGGCTGCTTTTTATAATTTTAGTGGTCAAGTTTGAATGGATTTTTGGATCACCATCGTGCATGCATTTTCTTGCTTTCAAGTCAGCCAAATTTCGCTTGAACCAAAAAAGTTGAATTTTCTTTGATATTTAACAATTTTCAGCAGAACAAATCTTAAAAAATAATTAAAAATGTATACACTGCCAAAATATACCTTCAGAGAAAACAAAGTCCGAGTGATTCATTAAATTATATTAATTTTGTAACGGTTCCACCGTAATTATATAAGAATTTCTAATATAATATATCAAATCCATTTAATGTCTCACTAAAATTGAAGCATTTAAGATTTGATAGCATCTTAAATATTGTGTTAAAAGTAATAATATTCGAGACTAATACATGTTATGTTATATTTATTATGGCATGCCAATTATCAATTTGTACCTCAATTTCAATTGAAATTGGCTACTCGAATCTAATAAGGTTGTTCTTTGCACACCTATAGAGTCTTGTGACTCATGTTTAATGAGGTGAAAAGCTTGTTTCCCATTTGATATCTTTATTTACATAATTTCGGTTATTTTTAAATGATTACATATTTTATTCATATGTTTTATAACCCAATACTCATACCATATATATCACTTGTAATAACTACTATCTTACATGAATCATCTCAGTCATGTCATCACATTTAAAGGTAAAACATTTACTTATTACTTATGAGCTAATAGTTTAAGAAATAACTCACTTAGACCATAGAACATATCATGTTTTACTTTTATATAACATATAAGTCATTCAATAAATATTCTCTAGTAAAACATAACTTACTCATTGTAGTTTCATTGCTCACATGGTGAGTGGTAACTTGATCGATATTTTGGCATATGAGCAAGGAACACTATAATTGGACACCTTGTTTTAGTTTTTATAATGTTTCATACAACATTAGAATAACTCAACTTAACCAAATTCAAGGATCTTACATGTCATTATGCACACTTTAAATTTCATTCAAATTCAAAATTATGGGTCACTTTATGCCAAATAACATTGACACCAAAATCACTTCCTCTGAACCTACATCTTTTCAAGAATGATATTGAAATCAAACATCAATTAAGGATAATACAATTTTAAACCAAAATAAAAGTCAACTTTAAACATAACATTGCAACTCATTCATACTAAAACTATTTTTAATTTAATCAATTGCTTAATAAAAGTCATTGTTCTATTTCAACTTGATTGACGCCTTTCTTACTTCAAAAACTATATAACCCAAGTGTTTATTTCACTTAGTCATAACTATAAAACAAGAAAACACAATAAGGTTTGTTAACATGGACCTTTCTCCACAAAGTTCATGAGCTTAATGTGGACCCTACACTAGACGAATGTTTTGGGAGGGGAGGCATTGGGGTGGTGGTCCTTGTGTTAGTGTTGTTCCCTTCTGAAAGTGGCGTCAACCTCGAGTGGTTTAGCGGTGGTAGTGGTGCGAAGGGAGGAAACAAGGGCAAGGGAAAGAGGGTGATAAGTCATTATTTTCCCATATTTCATTGCCTTTTTGTGCAATTCTTGAGGGTTGTTTAGTGCTTAATTATCTTTTGTTAGTGTATTTTCCTCAATTGGGCTTCAATGGGCCATTATTCCGAATTTTGAGTAATTTGACATTAATTAGTCTAATTATTGTTTCTAATTGTTTTTAGGTATTATGTGGAGAAAATTTTGGAGCTTGGACATTTATCTTAAAGTCAAAAGAGAGTTGTCATGTGATTTCCACATCATTCCCACGTCTATGCCATGTTAATCAACTTGCCCACGTCATTTGGCCAGCATTTTCAGTCCATAGTGGCATTTTTGTAATTCTGAGTGGCAGAATGACAGTTTTGTAATTATAAGCAATTGTGGTGATGTGACCATGTTTTTTAGGGTTTCCTTAGAGTAGTAGTCACTCTCTTTTTCGTCCCCAATCCATTTCACGTTCTTGAACAACACCCACTTAGGGTTTTTTAGATTTTGATGATTTAAGACCATTAAAGCACCACCCAACTTAGGGTTTTCGTCCCATTTAATAAAATTTTTGTTTGTTCACTCTTTCCCTACTCTTCTAATGCAATTTCGTTTCTGTTTGAATAATTTTTCGAATTCCATGTCTAGCGAAGCTTTTGGTATTATTTCCTTAAAGAAATTGAAATGAAACCATGAGGTTATTGTTCGTTTTGAATTTTTGTTCTGGTTTGCCCTTCTTCAAGTTGCATTTTCATAGAAAAATACAAAATTGATGGATGCATCTTAATTTCTTGTTTCTGCACCTAAAGCGACTTATAATCATGCTTAATGAGTGTGGGTCGTTCATAGTATGCTTAATTTGTGGGTGTTAATTGCTTGAAGTATGCTTGGCTTAATGGCATATTTAACTTGTGTTAATTATCGCTTAGTTGATTAATTTTGGGTTTCACGGGAGTAAATTGGATAAAACAATTAAGTGTGTAATTTGTGATTGGTGAAATTTCAGTTGAATCAAGGAAATCAATATGTTTTGAAATTTGTTTAATTAAGTTTTGCAATTACGTATTGTTAATTTTGTGTTTAAAACTAAATTTGCCAAACCAACTCCCCTTGTGTTGAACTGCAATCTAGAACCTGAGTGAAAACAATGGTCACTAAGAGACGACCTTGGGTTAACTCCTGAGTACTGCATTTAAATGTTTTATTTGGTCGGGTACGACCTCGACCAATGGCTAGGGGGATGACAAGGGAAGGGGGAGGAGAAGCCACGAAAAAGGAAGGAAGGAGAATCATAAGGTGAGAGGGAATACTGACACAAGCACATACATGTCAAGTCACGTGGACATACATACATATATACTATGAAACATTATTTGCAACATCAATAAATCTTAAAGGTTGTTTAATCACGAGGACTATGTCCATTCATAAATAAAGTCTATGGATGAAAGTGATTCAAAGTTTGAGTCAAAATAAAATCTAATTTCGCATGAAAGTCAAGAGACTAAAAACATATTTAATCTTATTTTCTATTTCACATATACAACATCTTTTATAAAAATATTTGTGATTACATTTCAGAACTATGAGATGAACCCCATTTAACGTTTATTAGACTTTTTTGTTTGAAATTTTTTCTAAAGTTTTATTTAAATCCATTTTCTAGAACTAACTGTATATTTAACATCACTTAAGTTATATTCAAATACTTCAACAAAGAGCTATTAAATACAATACTTTTGATCTTTATATTGCTTATGTACTGAATGTGTCAGAGATCATTTTGTCCCACACATAAGAGAGTATATCAGAGTTATTTAATATCACATATGCCTACATTGCTAAGATTACTACTTTACAAGTGATCGAGATCAACCTGACCACATCACATTCCTAGACCATCTTGGACACTTATAAATGCATATTTGATGTCATCCTATCTTGTGATGACCAAGATCATATCGACCTCATAACAGTGCAACAATAACAAGCTTAAGAGTTAAGACATATTATTAAGATAATTATGTAGATTAATTATGGTAATTATTTGGTCTAAGCTCAATCAGCCTATAAAACCAGTATAAATAATATTGTTTATGAGGTAATTAATTACGTATTCATTATTACAGCATTTGTGATCATCTAACGCACACCCCTAACTTGGGTGTTAGAGTGTATTTTGCAAGCACACCCTCTTTCAACTTAAGACGAGACCTGGATCTGGAGACATCTCGACTATGAGCTTGAAGAGTGAAGACAGAAGACAAGAGGAACTTAATTTCCATAGTGTACTTTCAGTCCTACAAGAACAGAGTATGTAACTAGAAGAAAAATCCTTATTTTTTTGTAATCTTTTGGATAAAGTTTATAAGTTGTTGAATGGTTTGGTTATGAGGTTTCTATTATTAATCTGAAGTAATTGAATGTAAAGTGGGATTTTAATTTAGATGATTTTATTTTTTGTGTTATGGAATCATTTATTGAGATCAAATAATTATTTTATGGTTGTACATTGTTTTGCTATGACTAAGTAGAGAGAAACTTTAGTTGGTGTAGTTTGAAAGCAAGAAAGATGTTAGTGAATTTTAACTACTATAGTGATTTGAATTGATAAGTGACTTAAGTTGAATAAACGTTCTATTGTGAATTTGAATTGTAATGTTATGTTTAAACTTGTCTTAAAATGGTATGGTCCTTTCCTTTGTTGGTATTTTATTTCAATAAAATTTATAAGAAGATGTAGTAGGGGGTGATTTGTGTTAATATGCACTTTTTATTTTTTTAATTTTTAGTTGATTTTTAATGGTGTTACTGATTTTACTGTTGTTATTTTAGGAACATATTATAATTAAAGTTGTTTTCGCAGTACCAAGAGCACATTGCAAACAAGAAGCTTCTATTGTCTTTTGTCTTCACTCTTCAACCTCCTAGCTAAAATGTCTCCATATCCAGGTCTCGTCTTAAGTCAAAAGGGGGTATACTTGCAAAAAATACTTTGACACTCAAGTTAAAGGTGTGCGTAATCATGAATGTCATAATAATGAATACGTAATTAGTTACCTCATAAATAACGTTATTTATACAATGTTTATGGGCACTTACCTTATTGATCTTGGACCAAATAATTACCATAATTAATCTACATAATGATCTTAATAATATGCCTTAACTATTAACCTTGTTATTATTGCAATGTGATGTGGCTGATAAGATCTCAAAGTGATATCAAATATGCGTCTAAAGGTGTCCGAAATGATCCTAGAATGTAATGTGGTCGAGATGTTCTTAATCACATGTGAAACAGTAATCTTAGCAATATAGGCCTAGGCGATATTAGATAGGTCTGTTATACTCTCTAATGTGTTAGCACAAGTGACTTTGGTGTAAGGATATGATGAAGCAACATGAGATCACATGAGGTTGATGAAGAAGTGATGAAGATGCATTGATGATCAAGCTTTTGGTTTGTTCAATCTGGAAATGACGTGAAGACCATGAAGTTTGTATGTTGTATCATTTTCGTAGATATATGTTTAGATGTCATTTTAGTCTTGATGTGCCCTTTTCAATTCGTTAAAAAGGTTTTTAACAGGTTAAAAGGCATGTTGCATTTAGTTTTGGTATGAATGTATTCAATTAGTTGAATTGTTATCCAATCAACTGATTTCAATTAAGTCAAGTGTAAAATCAACAAATTTTACGGATAAATCAACTTTTTGAACTCATTTACAATTACGATCAAATTATATAAGCTGGTTTTCAGAGAGATAAGGTATGAATTGAGATTTCTGAGCGCAAAAAATAGTCAAACACTTTTGGAAAACTCCCTCTCTTTGAATCACACAGTTGCAATTGTAGATTGAAGATCTTGGTTGATCTTGGAGCCATTTTGGCTTGGTTGAAGCTTGAAGAACACGTGTTTGGTTGGATAGGGAGAGCCTCCATCAGGTTTTTTTGTTCTTATGCCTTTGTAGTGTTCAAGATGTAATTCCAAGTTTATAAGTGGGATTGTTACAATGTTGGGGATAATATTTTTGTGGGATTCAAAAACTTGTTGTTTGTTTGCTCAGGTTGTCTTGGTAAATTGGATGTAGCTTTGTGATTGAGTGAACCAGTATAAAAACAAGTGTGTGATCTTCTTTCCCTTATCTTGTTCATCTCTAAAATCTAAAAAAGAAAAACAAGCAAATCAATCTTTGTTAATAGTGCATGTGTTTTTACGTTTACTGTTAGTGTAATCAAGTTGGATATATTGATTGGAACGTATCTTCATTGAAAAAACATGTTGTTTGAGTGAGTTTTAAGCATTTCGCATTTCTGCATAATTTACCATAATATTAGCTGATTGATTTTTATATTTTATTAAGTCAATTCAACCCCCCTTTCTTGGCTAAACCAACCATTTCATTACTTACATAATGTGTTGGCCAAGGTGATCTCAGGCCCATATAGTATACTAGCCCCCACACTCGATATGATTCAAATTAGAGTCTTTAGGTAACATTGCCAATATAATGCATTAGAATTTAAACAAAAATTCATGTTTGAAGAGGCTTGATTGAAATGTTACCATGCTGTTAGGTTGTCAATGGTAGGTGACCTCGAGAGGAGTGATGGAAAAAAACCCCTTGACCACTAAGGTCGAGATAAAGAAGTTGTTGTAGGCAAGATTTGTGTGAGAGGCACAATATACAACATGGTTAGTCAATATGGTCTTGGTAAAAAAAGATAATAGAAAGTGGTGTATGTGTACTGACTACACAGATCTCAATAAGGCTTGCCCAAATGACGTCTACCCTTTGCCAAGCATAAACCATTTAGTTGATGGGTGCAGTAGGGCATAATGTGTTAAGTTTTATGGATGCTTACTTGGAATATAACCAAATCCCTAAAGTGGAGGGAGACAAGTTAAAAGAGCTTTAATCATTGAGGAAGCAAATTACTATTACTAGGTCATGCCTTTTGGCCTAAAAATTGTAGGAGCAACATATCAAAGACTCATGGATAGGATATTTCATGATCACATTGGCCAAAGTGTGGAGATATATATCAACAACATGGTGGTGAAGTCTTGCCTACCATCCTAGCTTACTAAAGACTTGGCTTATGTTTTCTCGACTTTAAGAGCCTACAATTTGAGACTCAATCTAGAAAAATGTGTCTTTGAAGTGGAGGGAGGGAAGTTCCTCAGTTTTATGTTGACCCATAGAAGCATATAGGCGAATCCTGAAAAGTGCAGAGTCGTCATTGAGATTAGGAACCCAAAAAACATAAAGGAAGTCTAACGATTGACTAAAAGGTTAACAATCATATCTCGCTTATTGCCGAGATTAGGGGAAAAAACAAGCCTATGGTGAGGTTGTTTAAGAAGTTAAGCGAGTTCATTAAGAAGCCTGCCAAACCAAATTTTATGAAGTCAAGGAAGCTTTGACATCTCCTCCAAACCTATTCTTCCTTCTCAACTTTCATAACCATAATATGGTTCTTTAGCTCGGCCAACTCATTGGCCATCTTGATTTTTCCCTCATCCTTTGTCTCCTTTTTTAGCATAACAACCACTTGGTGGCTAAAAACTAGTGATCAACTATGATATTCTAGGAAAGTGTCCATTAGCGAATTTGGAGAGTTGTTACCCACCACACATGCCTCTTACTTAGATAAGGATATGCTTATGTTTTTCAGCATATATATGTTGTCCACCACTGGACTTCCATAGTCTTTATGGTTAGACCGAGAAGTCCTAGCATACTCCCTAGGGTTAACTGACATGTTCCTCTTTATCCCTTTGCCTCCTTGTGCACGAGGTGACCGCTACCATCCTTTTTCTTGTTCGCAATAGCAATCTTCTTCTTAAGGTCAAAGCAAAGGTTCTTCTTTCCAAGTTGTGCTTCAGCTAGCAACATGATTCTTACCAGCACAAAAACATATTTAGGTTAGATCAAACATCGACCATAACTTCACAAAGAAAAGAACATACCCAACATGTCGGTAGGGTATACTAGGAAATGAAGACTTTCACAATTTGTCGAGTAAGAAGTCAGCAAGGTAATTCATCCATGTATCCCAATATCATCCTATCCTCTTCTTATATGGATTCTCTCGACCATTTAAGATATCTTAGGAGGTCTTGTGTCTAATAAAAAGGAAATTTAGGTTCTCTAATATCCCTAAAAGCCTAGAGGGAAGCCCATTGGGATGAAGTTGAGTAGGAGACACATTTAGGATACGTAACATTCCTATAGTAACTTAATCTAAGGAAAGGCAAACATGTAACTGTGTGCAAAAACATGCATACATATAAAAAATTCATGTGGGTAATTATAATAAAATTTGAGAGTTGAATCAAATTAACCATTTCCTTTATTTTCATTGCATCTTAAAAAACTAGATCTTGAAGAAGAGAAAAAAAATAAAATCAAAGAGTCTTTTAATCATCTAAACGATCTTACCCTAGCCATCAATCATCACCAAAATTTAGCTAACAACTTCAAAACCCAAAATGCTTCAAAACCCCATTGCATATGCATATATGGAGGAAAAAGTAGAAATTTACAAAAGAAAAGAAGAGAAACTTGCCTAATGTACCTAAATCATAAATCCTAAATCTCCTATTAATTATTATTTACTAGCTTGAAATTGAAATAAAGTGATAAAATGACTTAGTAGTTAGATGGAAAGGAATTGAGAGAATTGAGGAAAAGTTCTTAGATTCAATTTCCTACCAATAATTTGGAGAAATAAGGTTGGTTTGGTAGACTTAGAAGAAATTGTTCAATTTCTCCACTAATAATATATATATATATATATATATATATATATATATATATATAAATTTTTCTATGTAAAGGGAAGAGAGGTTACATTTTTCTGTGGTTTTAGAAGAGAAAGAATGAAAGTTTGAGAAAAGACAACATAAGATACTAATGTATTAGTTCTAGAAAATAAAATGTGTACTTTATGTACCAATCACTTTCCAAGTTCACCATTTTGCCTATTTCTTTTCTTGATATATGTTAACTATTCTCAGCCAAACATATTTTAAAGCCTAAAAAGCAGACAGTGTTATTGCTATGATCTCTATAAAGCATGTCACATTAACATATCATTAAATAATTTAAAGTTGAATATAATTTACATTTAATTATTATTTTTTATTAATTAACTCATTTATTTTTCTATACTCAACTCCATAAAAATGTACTAACCTTCTTTGTGTTGTAAATTTTATTTTATGTTGACGTTAAGGAAACATAATAAAAACAAATGAAAACCTAGAATGATAATGCAACAAACTACTGTTAAAAAAGAGAATTTATTTTCATGATTTACAAATAAAGTAAAAAAAAATTGTATTATTAGCTGACTAAAAAATATGAGATATAGCTTTTAAAATAATTACTATAAAACTTATAAACATATATATCCACGTTGACTATGCGCTGTGGAAGGTTAGTTTGCAAGTCTTTTTTTAAGTACTTGTTTGAAAAGGATATAACACGTATATAATAAACCAACCACACATTCTATCATTAATAAGATAGTCGTGTATATATAAACACATTTCAATTACTTTTTTACAAATTTAAGAAAACAGTAATAAAAAATATTCATCAGGCGAACAATAGAGAGTACACACAACAAATATCAGAGGTAAACGATACCAGCGTCGGAAAAAATAAATAATATAAATAAATGAACCAATTTATTTGAAACCTCTTTCTATTAAAGTTGAAAAGTTGGAGGAAAAGTAAAAAGCTGCGAAATGAAGCATTTTTTATGTGCATGACGTATAGATGAGGACGAGTTTGCAATTTTGGCCGACAAGTTAGATAGGAGGCTGGGGAGAGAAGAATATTTAGGTGGATTGAAATAAAAATATTATTTCACTATTTGAATATTTAATATAATTAACCACTTTTTAAAATCAGAATAAAGTCATAATATTTAAATATGTTTTTTTTTTCAAATATCACTTTTTTTTAATTCTTAAAAAGATTGTTTGACTTCTGATTTCTGTAAAATGATATTTTGTTCTTTACTAATATTGTAGTTATTATATTATATTTGCTTTGTCATTTTAATTTTAAAAATAAGTTATTTATTTCAATTTAGTCTATTTGATAATATTTTGTGGAAATAAAAAAATATATGAACTAAATATTATTAAAAGGAGTCTAACGATATTGGAAAAACTAAAACTCAATAGACAAATGGGCTGAAATCAAGGCCTAACAAAAAGATGAAAATACAACTCTTTTTTTTAATATCAAATACATATTTAAAATGTTGTACCTTTCTCTAGATAATATATGTTCAAATTTCTTGTACAAATCTATAATTGTGCTTACAAAATAATATTCGTTTTCTAAACTCTTCTCTTCTTAATCATTAGTTTCTATGTATCTTATCTTTCTATCCTCTGACACTAATTATCTTTCCATCTTTAGAGGAAGGTATTGCACGAAATAATTTTATTCTTAAATATCACGAAAGATATTGGATAAAAAGCTTTTATGTTTAAATGTATTTATTCTATAGTCAAATTACCAAAGACCTAGAACTTATTCGACAACAACATCTACCTGAACTCCAATTCCTAGACATACTAGTTCATGACCAACAACCACGAAATATTGAGGATGAGCATATTATTAAATTATGAGTTTGAGAATAACATATAACGATATTTGCATAATTGTTTTTACACTGCACATGGAAATAAAGTTAGAACCGAGGATCGCATTATTATCACCGTGAAAGTTGACCCTCAAATATAGAGCTGTCAAGAAAATCTATATGTTAGATATCCTGATAAAATCTATAATAGATAAAAAATATAAATGAATATGTATGGATAGTGGATAAAAATATTTTTTATATTTATATATTAATAAGACGAGTAGGAATATTATAGAATTTGTCTCATACTTGTATATCAACAAACAAATCAAATTCACTATCAATTGATATTGTTGTTTATTTTTGTCACTCACTTCTTTACTAATATATATATATATATATATATATATATATATATATATATATAACAATATCAATCGTTAGTAATTTGGATTTTTTTATTTTGTAGGAATCAATCGAACAAGGTGGGATTGATGATCCAATCACTAATTAAAGAATTTCTATTGTGATGAACGTGATTTAATATTTACTTTTGTAATTTTATTTGGACTTATATGAATTTGATTTTGTTTTAACATTGTTTGAAACTTATGATGGTGATTATTTAAATTTATTTGGATGTTGTTATCTTTAATTTAATGTTAAAAATTCAGTTTTATATATAGATCTTTTATAGATTTTAATAACTATACACTTTTTTATAACTTTATACCATTTTTATATATTTTTATACAAATTTTTTATAGATTTTTATAGTTAAATTGTTCTTTTAAATAATTTTAGAACTTTATTTGTAAATATCAGAGAGTACCACGGATATACTTAGATATTAAAATAATATATGGATACCCACATAACGGATACCCGCATGGATATAGGGACAAGTACGAGGCAAATATTTATCTAGTGAGGAGGGAAGGAGGGAGCTACTACCTGTACCTGTCCCAACTCGTTGGCATCCCTAATTATACTCAATGCTCGAAGGTGACTACCTATATTCTATTTTAAAGAGTATAGGTACAAATGATTCAACGACAAAAAGACATTAAAGTTATCCAATAACCAATATGCAAAAAGAAAAGCAACCTGATAAACAATACAATAATCTTTTAAGTTCATGGTATAAGTAAAGTTCAGTAGAAGAAATAGAGATCAATTTGGATCTTTGAGTTAAATTGAAAGAAGGTCACTTAACCCTTGAAAAGGCCATAGTAAGCTTTTAGTTCGTTCAAATACCTTCTGAATGCATGTGAGTAGGGTGAACTATAAGTTTCACAATTTAACAAAAAGACATGGTCACTTGACATGTCGACCTATTCACTTGGAATGTGGTAAACATGTTAGGAATGATCCAGACTTCATATGCTAGAACCTCAACATCCTCCTTTAATCCAATCCAATGGCCCAAAGAAAAAGAAATCTCGTGAAGAAGTGTTATCAAGTAATTGAACACGATGGAAATAAATTATTAATGGTCAACTTTTATAAGAGACATTACTTAACCCACATGGCTTGCCAACATGGTCATAAAGAAAAATCAATGGTAAATGGTGAATGTGAACAAAAGTATACAAACCTTAACAAATCATTTCCCAGTAATACGTATTCTCTATTGAAAATAGATTGCCTCACCAATAATATTTTGGGGTAGGAGTTGAAGAGACCTAAATGATTTAATCCCTTTTAAAGAGTCTTGATGATAACAAATATTAAATGTGAATTATATATGTGCCATATTCTATGAACCTTCCGATGTGTATTTTTTGCTAGTTGTACCTCATCAAATTCTCCAATGATCAATCATAGTTGTTAGACGTTGATAGTCAGTGTCATTCTTGAAATCAAATATTAAGGTTTTCTCTAAAATCTACAATACAATGTGCAACCTAGGTTGATTATTAGAGGATAAATACTGATTATTCAATCTTTATTATTCTCCTCGTACAAATTAAAACTAGAGCTTTAAGAATTTAAAAAATTGGAGAGAAACATATTAAAAATGTAAAAAAAAATTACTTTTATTAGTTATCTAGAGATTCAATCCAAGTTTGAACAATTAACTAATTCAATTAATAAATTAAACTAATTATACAATTCAAATAAAAATATGTATATAATTATCAAATCAAGATTTAAAATCAATTTTATTTCTAAAATTGGAAACACAAATTGTAATCACAAAGTATAAAGTCGAATTCAGAGAAATGAAGAACAAACTCAAAATATAAATGATTAGTGCAAAAACTCAATTTGATTGGTTTGATCTTGATTTCTTGAATTGATTCTCAATAATTAGTTCTCCATAGATGAATAACACAAAATGAAAGAAATTGTGAGAAGAGAACGAAGAGCCAATTTGAAATTTGGGAGAAAAATAGAGGAAAAGAGATGAAGACTCAGTTAATAAAATTAAACAAATTATTTATGTGTACATGTTTAGAGCAGATTTAAACTATATATATAGACTCCAAAAGATAAAGTAAATATGAGTCTAAATGTGGCTAGACTCCAAAAGATAAAGTAAATATGAGTCTAAATGTGGCTTCTAATTAGGTTTATATGCCAAATTGCAAAAAATATAAAATAAAACAAGAAAAATTGAATTCATGTTGGTTTTATTACAAAAACTTAATAAAGTTGCTCCCAACTTCCAAAGAATATACAAAGTAGAAAGAATTCCATATGTGAAAAAGAAAATCATACATCCATGTTAGAGCTTAGGGAATGTAGAATACAGTGCAACTAGAATAGGCCAAAAATAATATCTACAAAAATAGTTATAGCCAAAACAATGGCAAATATGTTTTCTAAAAATATTAGAATAGTTAAAAGGAAATTTGGTCTAAACATGTGCTAATATTAGAATATTCTAATATAAAGCAAATATTAGAATAGCTAAAAATACAAAATTGTGGCAAATATGTTCATGGAACCTAATTTATTACTATTAAAATGAAATGAGTTAAAACCTAAAAATAAGGCATATGGAAAGTGATTTCAATGTACAATAAAGTCATAAATATGTGCACAAAATATGTCTCATCAAACCTTACATGGCTTATTTGTATAATGGTAAAGTTATCTATATTGCATATGCTTTCTAAAATTAAAGTAAAAGTACAATAGGCATTAAAGTCAATGTTACGATTTTGTTTCCAATGAGATTATTGCAGGTTACATCAATTGTTTCATGGCAAAGACTAGGTAAACCAAGTCAAATTGAAGACTTTGATTCCTATAGTTAAGTAAGAGATTATTGCATTGTGCATGAAATGTCTCTCGTGGCCTAGGCAAGTCACAATTGAATTATGGTGCTTTAGTTATAACACTTTTAAGAAGATATAATTGTATCCCACTACAAAAAATTAAGTAAATAGTGACGGTTTTAATATGGCAGTTATTTAAAACCGTCGATTTTTACCTAATAATATGACGCTTTCGGAAGTGCCACATTTTGTATACAATATATGACGATCTTAATTGTCATTTTTTGAACTGTCATATTTTGCATGTAAAATATGGCAATTTTAAATGCCATTTTTTTAAATAATGCTATAAACATTTTTTCTCAATTCTTTATTTTACCCTTCAAATGTTTTTTTCTCCAAATTTTGGTCTTTTCCCTCCGTTCTCACTTTGTCGTTTCGGTCTCCTGCTCTCCCTCTCCCTTTTCATCCCTTCTACCTCAAGCTTATACACACTCAAAACCCTAGTCCCCATAAAACCCTAATCCCATCAAGAACACAAAAATACTAGAGCACCTTCACTGTTGGCAAACCCCTATTCTAGTACCTCCAGGTCACCTTCACCTCCATCGATTCCATCGAGTACGACCCGCTTGACCCCTCTTTATGTACCACATCACCATTCCCCCCTATCGTCGCTCCTATCTCAACTAAACTCGTCGCCGACAACGTCGAGGTTAACGAAAACCTCTTCAAAAGTGATAATGGCAGCGACAAACGCAAGTATCGGTGGAAGTGAATGCATTTATGGTAAATTGGTAAAGGAAAAGGTTTTGGTTGGTGCTTGAATTTATCTTGTTTGCCTCTGCACTTTGCAATCAAATTCAAAGCTTGGTGTCAAATGTTACTCTGTCACTCACTCCTTTTCACAAATGGATGCTCATGAAGCAAGAATCTTGTTGGGTTTCCCTCCCAATTCATGCCCAAATCTTTCCCAGGTTTGTCCATTTTCTCATTCCCAATTTTTAGGGTTTTTATAATCACCCCAATTGAAAATTAAATAATTTTTTAAGCCTGAAGTGTTGTTGAACTTCGACGATGAACATGTATTTGCTGTTTCTTTTTGTTTTTAGGTGAAATCAACTTATAGAAAGAAGGTGTGGGAATCTCACCCTTATCGATTTCCATCTCACTTGACGAGTCTAAGTTTAAATTGGTGAGTTGTTCATCTACTTTTTTTGTATTTCCTCTCCCAAATCATTGAATGAATTCCAATGATGTTTCTCTTCAGAATTTGTCATTGTAAACTGTAAACCAATATGTATAATCTGATTTTGTGGAGCTATATTTTCCACACATGGTCAACCGTGTTGTGAATGAAGGTTTAGAGATTTAGAACAAAATCATAAAACCACGTTGTCATCCATTTCTTCCATACATGGTCAATCGTGTTGTAAGCATTATGTGCATGTTTTCCTTTTCTATTATGAACCAGTGTGATTATGCGCTCTCTAGAAGGGCTCTGTTTTATTACTTGAGATTCTTGAGTGTGATGTTTTAGGGTTTTGATGGGTTAATTTAGATGTTGGAAAAAATTCTTTGTTTTATTAGTTGCAGTCAAAGGAGCAAATTGAAGCCAAATTCTTGGACAAACAATAAGCAACTTTAAAAAGAGAGAGGGCTTTGGCATATTCATTCTCACATCAGGTGGCCAAACTACCTCATTTGTGGTTTTATTCTCATTTTTATTTGCCTTACTGAAATGGGATGGGTATATGAAAGTTGTACATGAGTTCTTTTTTGTTTGCTATTATTTAAGGAATTTTTTTATTTAGTTTATTCCTGTATCATCTGTGTTTCATTTCTAATATAGGAATTCGTAATAACACATCCTAATATATATATATATATATATATATATATATATATATATATATATATATATATATATATATATATATAACCGTGGAAGTATTCAAATCCAACAAATTTTGTGTGGTGGATTCTGGCATGTTCCTGAAGCTATGCCATTAAAACTTATCTTTGCTTCCTGTTGGCCGTTAGTACCACTAGTTACCAAGAACAAATTGCTTTAACAAAGACTTTTTTTTCTCAAGACCACATTTATACATTTTTTCAGCATTTAATACTCTACTGAATATTTATAAAATTTAGTACTTTACTTAAGAAATTAAATTAGTTTATAGTGAGGGTGTATTATAGTGATGGAAGAATTTTTTTTTTTTTAGTGGGTGAGCAACATGAGGGTGTATTATAGTGTTGGAAGAATTTTTTTTTTTTTTTGGTTTTTTACG
>Ga0214543_1004921_pt1 | contig 25032 bp, 9 predicted proteins | sample CNSS2metaG_FD_160094 | JGI IMG/M metagenome (GOLD analysis project Ga0214543, IMG submission 160094) | Root nodule microbial communities from cowpea collected in UCLA plant growth center, Los Angeles, California, USA - CNSS2 | ecosystem: Host-associated > Plants > Roots > Nodule | place: USA... | reverse complement strand
CCACCACGAGTGCAGGCATCCAGTGAATCCGATCTTAATATATGTATCCGGATAATTGAGTCATAGTGTCTTGCTTGTTTGCCATAACATGATCTATGTGCCTCTGTGTTGTATGTCTGGGAATGTTCATGTATTTATTCCTTTATACCATGATAAGTATTATATTACACTAGCTTACCCTTGCATTTTGTGTGTGTTCCTGTTATGTTTTCTCTTTTGCAATGATCACCTTCTGGTGGGAGCAGATGAGAGGGAGGCCCGAGATGAATCTGGGAGACGCAGCAGTGCAGCTTAGATCTTCGCGTCTGGATGTCTTAGGAGTAGTTTCATGGCCATGAGGCCTTTTGTATCAGTTGCCTTGGTGGCAACCCTTTTGCAAGACTGTTTAACTTTTAGACTTGTGTTGCCTCTAAGTAATTCCAGATGACTGTAATAGTTACCTCTTCTGCGTTTATGTTCATCTGAGTGCTTCTCATTACTATAATTTTATGACGCTTTATTTGGTAGATTAATTTATTAAAATGGGACGTCACAACGAAAACTTTGACAAAACTAATGGAAGTTTAAATAGTTCATACAACTATTGTGACGAAATTGTTATTTTGTACAAATCATTACCTTATTTGAATTATGGAGATAACATTCTACTAAAATGTTCGTTATTTATTTTTCTTGGATTAATAAAGTGTATATATATTTTCTAATTTGAATTTTTATATATTAAATTAAAAATAAGTCGGTTCAATCCATCTCGTTTTCTTAAGACAGAAATTGTGGGACTTGATTTGATTTACCATAGATTTACAAATTTAGTTATTTTATTTATTTATTATGGAACAATGGATAGACTCAAATTAATTTTTACTTATTCTATTAAATATTTATTATAAAAATAATGGTTAAAAATTAAAATGTGATAATTTGATCAATAAATAAATTGAAATTTTAAATTATTTAAATAATATTAAAAAATATTATAATATTTAAAAATATCATATGTTTAATATACATAATTTAAAATAATAAATAATTATGATAAAAAAATTTCTGGAAAAATATTATCAAAATTAATAAAAGATTATTAATGGTAAATTATGAACCAATTAACTTTAAATATGTATTAAACCTATTAAACATGCATAAACTTATTTATTATGAATTAAGTGAATTAGATTCAATTTAAATAAAAATATTTTAAGTGATCCCGTCTTCATAAGTTTGTTTGTACACCGGAAAGTGCAAAAATCATTCAATTAATCATTTAAAAAAAAATATATAATAACCATCATTATTAACTTTAACATATCATAAAATTGATGTTTAAATTTAATAATAATATTTTATTGCATGAAAATATACAGAAAAGAGAAAGAAAAAAACAAAAACATATAAAAGACATTGAAACCAAGTAAAATTCATGTAAACAGACTAATAATAGAAGGTAAATGATATACTAAATAAAATCTAATATACTTCCAATGTTAATGTTAACAAAATCGTCACTACAAAATTATCTTTTATATATATATATATATATATATATATATATATATATATATATATATATATATATATGAAATAGAAATCGTGTATCATTATAATAATTTTTAAAATAATTAATTATCTATTTATCAAAACTAAGAGAATAATGGGTTAAGTATATTTTTATTCTCCGAACATTAATTAAATTTAAATTTGTCTCTTTGATACATTTTAATTTTTAAATTTTAGAAATGAATAAATATAATAATTTTAACCCAATTATGTTAATTATTTTAACGTGTCAAACACTTGTTAATATTGAATTTATTTATATTATTTAACATATTTTCAGTTCAATAACTACTGAAAATTGTGTTTGACACTTCAACAAAATTTAATATAATTAAATTTAAAAAAATTATATTTATTTATTTTTAAAATTTAATATATTAAAATTTTGAAAAAATAAATTTAATTTTAAATTAAATTTCAGAAACTAAAAATATATATAATTAAAAAATCAGATAAAGGTTGATAAATCAGAAGATAATCACAGGGCAATCATAAGTCTAATTATTCACTTGATCTTTATGAGAATATGCATTTTTTTAAATTTAAAAATTGGATATTTTAATCCCTACACATATTATTTTAATGTTTAATTATTTTATCAAACTTAAAATCACAAAAACTAAAAGTAAGAATAATATTTATATATATATATATATATATATATATATATATATATATATATATATATATATATAAAGTACACAACATTTTTTTGAATATAAATCGAAAATGTCTTCCAATAAATAAACCGATCAAATCTTGAAAAAATGTGACGAAATCTGGCACCTGTGGTCAAGAGTGACGAAGGACAAAGGCCACGTGAACCAGGGAGTCCACACTCAGCGTCGATTTTTGTTGGTTTTCTTTTGTCGGTGGTATAATAAGAAGTACTTTTATATAAAAAAAACATACAATAAAAAATACAACAATTATGCATTTTAAAAAAAAAAAAAGTTATATATATATATATATATATATATATATATAAATGTTTTATATTAATTAAAAAAAACAAAGAATAAAGTTCATACAATAAATTTATCTCTTTAAATTTTTTTGTCAAAATCTTAAAATAAGATTCCCTGGAGATATTTGACATTGTGACTTGTCAATAAACTCATTTAGCACGTTTGAAACCAAAATAGCTTTGCGGGTCTTTTTATGTATTTATTTAAAGTTGTCATTTCATTATTTATATTCTAACAACGTTTTCATGATTGTCCTTTGAGGATGATGACAAATAATTTAAATGACGAGTATTTATATGAAAAAATGATTTGAATTATAATACATGCTATGTTACCCTTAAATAAGTTGATTTTATTATAAAATTGATCAAGACATTGATGATTTATACACATTAATGCAAACTTGTTTGAGCTTGAAGAGTTTCAACACGAGGTATCAATTCTTATTAAGCCCCTATTTGTCTCACGCTAATTACTATTGTTAAAGAAGGAAAAATGAGTCTTATTCTCCTTTGTTTCTAATGGTATGATACGAAAGAAGAGCACAAATTTTGTAAGTGAGTCTTTTGTATAAGTCTTTTATTTCGGTAAAAGACTTATACAAAGATAAAAGGGTTAAATATGTTTTTGGTTTTTCAAATTTCGGTAAACTTTATAATTAATTAATTAATTTTCAAAATTTTATATCAATTTAGTCTTTTATTTTTAGAAATGTATGAATTTAGTCTTTTTTACCAAATTTTGTTAAATTTATTTGATATTTTAAACGCATTTTATGATAATATTGAGTTAATATTGAAACGAAAATATGTCAAACGGTGTAAACAATTTAAATACTATCATGAAATGCACTTGAAATGTCAAATAAGCTTAACAAAAATTGATTAAAATGATTAAATTCACACATTTTTAAATATCAATGATTAAATTTGTCAAAAATTTTGAAAAGGAACTAATTCAAAATTTCACTAAAACTTGGAGGACCAAAAATATATTTAACCCATGATAAAAAAATATGTCGATATCTTATTTGTAAGAGATATCAATTTATTTATGACTTAATAATATGACGATATTTTAAATGAAAAATATAAATGGTTGGTATGTTAAAATTGAGGGTACTATATTCTATTTCTTTTTGTTATTTCTCTTGATTTATTATTTTATTTGCGTGTATACAATGTTAAGTATAATAATCATATTAGATTGCAGTAATAAGAGGTTTTCATTAGAAAATAATAAACACATTAAATTACGCAGAGGTAACAAAAAAAACTAATAGTTTACGTACATTATTTGTTTATATTCATTAGCTGGACATTTCTCGATGCTAAATTTCCTTCTATTGCTAAATAACTGCTCCAATGTATATATATTATTTATAAATTTCCACTTCAAAATAACTGAAATAAAGAAGCTATGTATGACAGAGTTATATTACATAAAAAATAAAAAATAAAACTTCTAATGAAATATTTATATTTTGTAATAAATTTTTATAAGTTTGATTTTATCAAAACAATCAAAATCGATTTAAAACTATAATATCATTATTAAGTATTAGATTTTCAAATTTTTTAAATTAAATATTAAAGTAAATTTCAAATTATAAGTCAAATTAACTATAAAATAAAAGAACAATATCATTTGATAAAGATAATTAAAATTTTATATTTGTTATTGTTTATATTTATAATATTATATTCAAATTTATGATACACGTTAAATTTTAGTTATACTATTTATTATTTTCAAACATAAACACATACTGAATCGCAGATGGTAAATAAATTTATTTTGGTAGATATTATTTTAATTCGTTCTTGACGAGAAATATTTTTATTCACTAAATGTATTTAGAATAATACTTAAATTTTTTAATTTGGGTATGGAGAGGCATTAGTCTTAAACGCATTTTATTTTCAACTCGATTTAAATAATTAAATTATTAAAATATCTATATTTTATTTAACAATTTTAAATATACATAATTTACTAGTATTCTAATAGTTAAAATTTTTAATTTCATTTATTATATTATATTTATTTTTTTAATATGTAAGTATGCAAGCAAAATTACTAATTTATAAAATTAATATATATTTTGATTATTATAAAATTTTATTTATGTGTAATGATTTAGTTTTTATATAAATGTTTTATTTTTTAATTTTTATTTGATATTTACATTATTATAATATTTTTTTAACATTTGATATCATAAAAAAATAAAATATGTTCTTTAATATTTTATATTTTGATAATATTATGATTTTTTATTGTGATATTTTTATAAAAAATTTAATTAATTGATATTTAGAATAATAAAATTATATATATATATATATATATATATATATATATATATATATTCATGTATGGATATAAATATCGCTTACCCAATAAAGATAGAAATAAAACAAAAATTGTATGCTCAGTATATTTTTATTTTAAGAAAATGAATTAATGAAATTTGGATTAATTCCATACATTATCATCCCTTGTCACAGCAGTGTAATCAAACCTTAAATATTAATTAGAAAAATGTAAAAGTTTTAGAAGCCAGATATTTTAATAAAAAATGTCCCGAAATCCAACCTTAAATATTAATTAAAGAAAAGTAAATTTTAATAAAAAGTCTCTTGTTTTTAAATATATAAATTAAAGATAAGAATCAGACGAAATCTGCTCCGCTGTCAGAGTGGACGAAGGCCATGTGAATTACTGATAAGGGAGAACAGAAATTTTGTTTGTGTTCTTCTGTCTTTGTTTCAGGAGAATAATTCTATAGAAGTAAAACAGAGAATAAAAATTATAAAAATTAAGCATTTTTAAAATTAAAAAATACTAAAAATATTTATGAATGCCTTACCTTAATTCAAAATTAAAAAAAAAAAGTTTAAAGTTCACATAATACATTTATATTTTTAAAATTTTGAGGAATATGCAGTTATCGGGTATCAAAATAGAAGCAACAATTATTTCCCGATCAATCTCTCGTTGTCCTTTGAATTTAGGTTTGTGGATTAATTATTTTTTAACTAATATCTAGTTGTCCTACGAATTTAGGTTTGTGGATTAGTTACATTCAATATTTTAGGTTATGTCGATGTGGAATGCGATTAAAATGGAGCGAAAAAAAAAAGTTAGAGATAATTTGTACGCACAAAAATAATAAGTTTTGTAAACTTAGAGTGAACTTAAATCCCAACTATATAACACAGATGGGATAATACAGTAGATGGTCTTTATAAGGAAAATAAGGAAAAGGTATTTCTCATCTTATAATCATGTTTTGTAATTACAATAAAACTTTTTCTTTTGTAAGATGAAACTAAAATCTATTATAAATTTATGAAAATCCACTTGCAGATTTTTGTAATATTGAAATAACGGAGTGGATTGAAAAATGTAAGTTAAAAATATGAAATGGTTTTATACAAGTACAAATTATACTATTCAGAACAAATTAACATAAAATTGTTATGATAGCATTATTATTAAACCGTGGACTTTAAACTTAATTATAATATTATTAAAATAAATTTTAAAAAATAATCTGATATTATATTAGTAAGTAACATTTAAATTTAAATTAATTTTATCAAATTAAATTTATAAAATAAAATTTACGTCCATTTATATATATTATAAAATTATATTAGTCGATCTGAGATTTTAACATGTATCTTGACGTGTTTAAAATCTAAAATTCAAATTGCATCGACTAAAGATGAACCATGTTTGCTGCGACCAATTGTACGAAAAACATGTTTGATGAAAGCAGATATTAAAACGATATACAAGACAAGAAGTCGTACATAACCTAAAGATGAACCACAATTTCACCGACCAACTTATTGTTTTCTTTTTCTTTTTTAAAGAGAAACAATATGTGGAACATATAGTACTGATTTTATTTATTTCATTCGGCGAAGATACTTGCTTCTCAAATACAACGCTCCAATTGGTCATATACACTCACGATCACGGATAAAGATAAGGACTCTTAGGAATTGAAGTCTAAGTCTAAGTTTAAGTCTCACATTGACTAAAAATAAAAAAGTAGAGCATTATATAAGAATAAAAACTCATAAACCCATTGTCTTAAGATTTTAGGTTGAAAGTTATGTGATTGAATTCAAGTCTCATTAATGTGTGTTGACTCTTAGAAATTCAAGTGAATCTAAGTTTCACATTGACTAAAAATGAGAAAGTAGAGCACTGTACAAAAATAAAAACCCATAAACTCATTGTCTTAAGATTTTAGGTTGAAAATTGTGTCAATATCTTATATAATTGAGCTCAAATCTTATTGATGTGTTGTATCTCTCCAGTGATACTTTCTCCTTAAAAATTTAACAAGGACAACCTTACGAAATCTTGAACATCATTAAATATTGTTTATGGTACAAAATACGAGGTATAAGATAAATTATAAAATAAATAATGATTTAAAAATAATATAAAAACAATATTTAAGTACATAAAAATTATATTTGATAAATCTCAAAACAGTTCGCGCTTCAGTTGACATGCAAAGGGAGGTGAAGGAAGACAAAGGCAGAGAAAAAGCAAGAAAGAAAAAATCAAGGAGATTGAAGATATTCCGTATTTATGAAATTCAATTTCAATATTTTATATTCTTATACTTGAATATTACTCTACTTCATAAATATCTTACTTTAGGTCATATAACTAGTAGAATAAATATTTTGATGAATAAAATTGAAAAAAAAATTAAAAGAATGGAAAAATAAACTTTACATATAAGAAGATAATATCGAAAATATATAATCCATTTTGATCTATTCATAGATGTTGGGTGAGAGTGTTTCTTGCAAATAAGTGTTTTAAAAATATATTTTTAATTTTACAAAATATCTGTCACATCATATTTATAATGTAAAATATGATTTGTTAACATTTTGAAAAATATATATAACTTAGTTGTAACTTTATTCCATCGTCTTGTCTTTCGTCTCACAACACTCACAAATATCAATGTAATTTTGATAAGAAAAGATGATTTTTAATGAAAAAAAATTAATATTTTTTTATATATAAGATTTAATCAAACTGTAACAACAGAGCATACTAACAATATTCTACTATAACATAAACTTTGGTATCATTATAATGAGAAAAAAACATTCATCATGAACATTATTAATTAATGTCTTTTATCTTTGAAAATTACCATACTAATAAAGAAATAAAATCAACAAAATAATATAATGTAAAAACTTTATAATTGAAAAAGAATCACGATTATTATTTAATGATAACCAAATAATAATAATAATATGTGAAAATATACCATTTTCACTCTAACCTAAGTACATTCAAACCCTTTAAAATAATAATTTGACTCAAACTTCACAATAATCTTATAAACTATAAACTTAGAGTTTATTGTATAGTTACTATCGCTCAACCATTACTTATCTTAGATGATGTAAAACTTTCTGATGTATATTGTTTTCATGATCTCAACAATATATAAAAAATTATTTTAAAAAATCTACAACTTATAAATTGAATTATTAAATTAATAAAAAATTGTAATTTACGAAAAATCAATACAATTTATTACCTATACAACTATCTAATTAGAACATCACAGTACCAGTGATCATTACTCAATTCTTTACCTTTTCCATAAGCACTTTATTAGCTTCATATTTAAATTTCTTTGGTCAAGATAGTTGATTTTTTTCAATACACCTTATCTATAATTAAATCTTCTAAAATAAGTAAATTTTGTCGATTGATTTATTTCAAGGTCCAAGTGGTTTCAAATTTCACGATTTGTTTTATAAGCCATTATCAAGAAAATCAGCACACTCTCCTGAATCTTCAAGATATGCTGCGATTACCTTCTACCGAAGTCGTGCGTTTTAAGAGGGAATATTTTCACGACACAATAATTACGATTACCAACGCTTTCGGATGAAGATCTTACAAGAAGACAGTAGTAGCTGCAATTTTTGAAAGTCCTAAAACAAATATCAGTAATAATATATGACACGTAACATAACTGATAAGAGCACAACATGTCATAGAAGAAACGTGTGAGAAAAAGAATCCTAATAAACTATATATTTTCTTTTTACAAAAATAATTTTTTTAAATCAGTTTGTTGAAAGAAAGGAAAATAAATCTAAAGTCAGGTATTTTATATACCCGAAAATTGGGTGTACCGGCAATTAGAAAAAACATGAAAGTGGGTAGCGCAAACCTTGAAAGCGTGTCTAATTGAGAAGGAGCCACCACTACAAGCCAAAACAACCGAAAAGAAAAAAAAAAACACATATAAAAGTTGCGAAGGCTACGACTTAAAGCAACCGCAATTTTATGAGGAAAAGTCACACGCATTAGTTTACTACACGCATCTTTCAAACACTTCCACCTATAGCAATAATCGCGTTTTCCGCTTTCATTGTTGAAGCTCACAAGCAAAGGAGAAAGTAGATTCTGAAGCAAAGAAACATAGCACTTCCACTCTCAGTTGAAGCCTTAAACAATAAATATTAATCGCTTCTGCTTCACTCACTAATCAACCTGCTACTGTTTCGTTTCTGAATTTGAATTCTCCGAGATTATTGGAACAAAAGGATTATGGGTACTCTCACTACTCTTCATCTTCTCCCTTCGAAGCTCAACAACCCTTCGCTTCCTCCACGCCACGGTATTTCTCTCTCGCCCTATGGAACACCGCACCGCAAGAAGAACAAAGCAATGGTTCCTGTACGTTTTTTTTTTTTCTTAGGGTTTTTGCGAACAATTTTTTTTTGAAATTGTTGTTGTTGTTGGTTTTGTGTGATGATTGGAATTGGAACAGATGGCTAGGTTGTTTGGACCTGCCATATTTGAAGCCTCGAAACTGAAGGTTTTGTTCTTGGGAGTGGATGAAAATAAACACCCAGGAAATCTTCCGAGGACTTATACGCTAACCCATAGCGATATAACCGCTAAGCTCACCTTGGCAATCTCTCAAACCATAAATAACTCTCAGGTATTCTTTTTGATGTCTTAATATTCTTTTGAAATTGCTGTTACGTAAATATCAGTAGAAAAGAGGATGCAGAAGTTGTCGCGAAACAGAGGAAATCAGGGTTTTCTTGTTCAGTAAGAGATCGTTTTTTGGGGAGGAAGGGTTTTTATTTATTTTTAGATGGTAACACGTGAATTATACTGCTGGACGAAGCAAAATATTGGATCGGGTGGGTGTTTGGTTGGATTCATGAAATTTATTCAGGTGTTTGAAAAAAAAAAATGATTATTTCGCATAAAGGGGGAATAGGAATGGATTGTTCAACACTCCAAAGTCCGAATCATCCTGATAGGAAATAAATCTTTTAAGGTGTTCATGAATTACAGTTCGAAAACTCCCATATGAATTGGTGAATGTAAATCGTACTAAAATTGATTATTTTTAGTGAGCGAAAGCTAGTTTACAGTGTGGATGGTGAATTTTGGAATGAATTGCAGTTGCAGGGATGGTACAACAGATTGCAGAGGGACGAAGTGGTGGCGCAGTGGAAGAAGGTGAAGGGAAGGATGTCCCTGCACGTTCACTGTCACATCAGTGGAGGTCATTTTCTGTTGGACATGTTAGCGAGGTTAAGATACTTCATCTTCTGCAAGGAGCTACCAGTGGTAAGCAAGTTTTGCAAGCATGGAAATTGAAGGGTCAATGAACGAAAATTGAACGTAACATTATGCAATTGCGTGTGTTAATCAGGTGTTGAAAGCAGTGGTTCACGGCGATGGTGATCTTTTCAACAATTACCCGGAATTGCAAGAGGCCTTGGTTTGGGTATATTTTCACTCCAACATTCCAGAATTCAACAAGGTGGAATGCTGGGGCCCACTGAGGGATGCATACGGTGGGGCCCCAGAAGAGAGGGAAGAAGAAGAAGAAGAAAGTGTTGGAAGCAAGGAGGGGTTGGCGATTCCACAGCCATGCCAAGAAGAATGCGAGTGTTGCTTTCCCCCAATGACATTGAACCCAATTCAGTGGTCTCAAGAAGTTCCCAATCACCATTACGAACCTTGTGATGGGATTGAGCCACAACAAAATCTATAAACAAACAAAAACCTTCATGTCACAGTTACAGGGTTTCTGCCAAATTAGCATGTCCTATCCCTGTACAGAAAATTAGGATAAATTTAAACACTTAAATATCCTTTCGATGTAAATAGGGACACTAGTGTTTGCAATTTTTTATTTTACTTTTTTTTTCTTCCGCAGAAAATTAAATTGGTTCGTGTATCACGTGTCTGTGTGATTGGTCTAAAACATAAACCGTGTTTTTTAGGGAGTGAAAGTCCATCTATAAATTTTTGGAAGTATCATTTCCTTTATATATGCTCACAATAACCTGAGTTTTCGATGTCATGTTGTTTTCTGAGTTTGCGTGATAAGTTTTGAATTTCCAATGAAGAGAAGTTGTTTGGAGAAGGTATTGGGAATGATTTAAACATAGGATAGAGATGTTTGACTGGAGATGGTATTCTTGTTTCCGCCTTAGAAGAGAAGATTTAAGAATGCGATGAGAACTGGTGATGTAATTTACGTAATTGCTTTATTCTAAACCCTAAACTAAAGTAGTGGAAGAAGCGAAGAGAGAATAAACAATAGTCACAAATATATCAATGCCATTTCTCCACCCTATGATTATGACCGGAGAAAAGAGAAGAAACGGAGATGAAGATGAAATACAAGATGGAGAAAAGTGATTACTTTTTCAACTATTTAAAAAATTTTAAATTCTTCAAATTTAAGGTAATTATTCTTTATAAATATTTAAAATTTAAATCACTTGCTAAATATCGGGTTCAAAAAGTTTATTTCTCCATTAAACATTTTTTTAAAATTAATCAATCTTAACTTACTCTAGCAAAGCCTTAGGGTGTGTACACTTTTCTTAGCTTTTTTAAAAAAATATTTTCTTACTAATTATTACCAATCAATTTCCAACACAAAAATGTACTAAAAAGTTTTGGAAACTACTTTAAAAATCAATAAATGTATTAAAAACAAAAAATTAGATACTGAATGGCATTTTTTCACTCTCTTCTATTTTCTACACGAACTTACGAAAGAATTCAGAAAACAGAGATTGTAGGCTAATGGTTAAATTGCATAGCATGATTTATGTGTAATATATAAACTTTGTCAACAGATAAAATATAGACTTAAGTGTTAAAAATTCTCTTGGTAATCAAGAAAACCTGCGTTCTGTCCGACCCAAGGCAAATTTTGCTCATTTATTATAAAAACCTAACATGCTCGATAGACAGATAAATTTAGAGAATAAAATACCTTTTGACGCCAGATATTTTCTTCAGTTAACAGCTATCACCGCTCGAAGATGTTACTGAAATTTTGGCCCTAATTTGAGGGGATACTACCCTTGCACAAACAAACACCATCCGAGGGAAGTATACTTTTATATACAAAAGCTGTTCCATTACATGGAAAACATGCTTCGAGGTACATTCTTAATTTATCAATGTAATGCAAGGTGCATTACAGGAAAGAACACAAAAAATGGGGAAAACAAAACTGGGCTTCAACTCCCCTCAACAAACATGTACAGATAAATCTAAAGGTAATTCATGAAGGGCAGGGATTTCCACCAGTGGCAGCCATATTTGTAAATTCATGGCTCCCCAAGGCTTTCACAATTAGTAGATGTCTTTTACATACAATTTTCCACCCCTACGGTATTCTTGCCGTTCTGAAATTTCATTCAGCCATTTGTGCTATATATATATGTAAGCTGAAGTCACCTGATGATGGATCTTCCAAAAGAAGATGCTCCAATTTCACTCTCAGTATTCTGCACAATAATCAGAGCCATATGGCTATGGTGAGTATATTCACAATTAAAAATATTGAAGGACCAAGTCACTTCTACGCATATGCATTCATTCCAACACATTAAAACAAGCAAATGTTGCCCAAGCCATTTCCAACAAATAAAAATCCTAATCAACATATAGAGGAAAGACTTCTCATGTATATACATAGTAAACATACTCGCACATTTATGTTAGTGTAAAATCGTGTAAAACTGATTGTATATTATGATAACTGTTAAGGTTGCCAAGGGGAGCACCGCTCCCCAAAGTTTTCTCATTTTATTTTTTATATATATTTTAAAATTATATTTATATATTATTTATATAAGTTTAGAAAGGTTTTGATGTAATTTGGCCCACCTATGAGCAATTATTGACTTGTAAGCAATTATTGACTTGTAGATGATTTTTTGCTTCGACTTACATTACACAATCTTTTAGTATGCAATACCCAATACAAGTAGTTTGACCTATGTTATGTTAATATGCTATTTTAGATCTAGGAGAAGGCAAGTCTACAACTTATCGTAGAGATTACTTCAACTACTTTAATTTGGTCCATACTAGGTAATCTTATCTTTGATATTTAATGATAATTTTTTATGATAATTTTATGATATAATAGTGAATAATAGTTATATATTTTTGGATTTTACTATCATGTACGCTTGTTTTGAGTAGACCAAATGAAGAGAGGAAATGAATACCTTTTTTAAAATTAAAAATAATAATTTATATAGAAAAAATCTAATTTGACACTTCTAAATTTTTGTTGAAATTCTGTCACTCAATAATTAAGGTTATAACTGAGTAAATTTGTGTGTCTGATTATTACGGTAAGAGAGGAAATGAATACCTTTTTTTTTAATTAAAAATAATAATTTATATAGAAAAATCTAATTTGACAATTCTGAATTTTTGTTCAAGTTCTGTCACTCAATAATTAAGGTTATAACTGAGTAAATTTGTGTGTCTGATTATTACGGTAACGTTTAAGGTTATTAGTATCAAAAATAAAAAAGATAGTTTCAATTATGTGTAAAAAGAAAATATTTTTTCAGAACTATTATTTATTAAAAGTCAGATATTTAAACATTTAAAAAGGATGAAGAAAAAAAAATCCAGTCAATTATGTTGTAAGCAAGAGGAGCTGAACATGAAAATAACAAACTCTTTCCTCTATATTTTAATAAATAGTTACCTGTGATTTCCGCGAAGGGAATACATTCCAAAATCTTAGGGTTTCATCTCCAGCTCCAGTGACAATAGTCTATTGCCGTAAATGGAAGTCATCGTCACAAGGAAAATAACATAAGATTCAGAAAACAGTGAAATTTTGTAAATGGCCGCCAATTACATAGAATCTTAGAATAATAGCCGAAAGAACAATTGAAATACCTGTCCATCAGGAGAAATGGAAAGATAAAGAACTCTGTAAGTGTGGCCTGTAAGAGTTGCCAGCTGCATCAAAAGGACAAAAAAAAAATGTAAAACATATTAAAATTAATTTTGAAGAACTATGTCTATGTTATGACAACAGATTTTATCTATATACCTTTGACATGGTGGGATATTTCCAAACCATTATCTGATTCTGGGAGTAGCCGTGCGTGCTCACCAATTCATTTACATTTTTAGACCAGACAAGATTACAAACCTGTACCATGCAAGATGTGATAGTCATTTTATATGATATAAAAAGAGGGGATGGCGGTGTGGGGTAGAAACCCATAATCCTTGTATATGTGGAGAAAAATCCATGAATTCTGAAAGCAGTTCTTCAGTATAATCTAACAATTGTTGCCATGGATATTGAGTGGCCAACGGGATATATAAATTGTTTTCTCAGACATATTATGCATGATAGTTTGCTGTTATCTGATGCTTTATCATGCATGATAGTTTGCTGTTATCTGATGCTTTATCAAACTTAACATATTACCCTTCAACGGGGAATATGAATCTTGTGGCAAAATAAATTCAGTTTTTCATAAAGCTAACAAATAACAAGAGATTTATTAGATCAAGAGAATTAAAACGAAGCAAATACCTGACTTCCAGTATCAATGCAGTTTAACGGTGAGTTTGTGGTAGTACTCCAGAAACGAATGCTTCGGTCTGCAGTACCTCCTCCAGATGCAAGAAGTCCACTTGAATGAGGAGACCACGCAATAGCTTTAACAGCTGCTGTATGCTCACAGAACTTCAGGATGGGCTGGGTGGAGTTTTGATTCCAAACAAGTAGCTGCAAACATAGAAAACAAATTATTAGTAACCTATGTCAAGAAGAGATTAAAAAGACAATAATGCAGTGGCACAGCTTGATGTTATATACCTTGTTATCATTTCCACCGGATGCTAACTCACGGTTATCATAGGACCACTTCAGTCCACAAACCTTTGAAGAACCAAAAAAATGGGGAATTCAATCATTAAGTCATACACATTAGGTAGCTAGTTTAATAAGATAAGGTCACTGCAAATATAAATAAGACTAACCTCTGATTTGTGCCCAGACAGTTTACTGACAAAGTCCTCCTGTACACGTATGTCTCGTTGGTAAATGTTTTTATCCCGGCTACCAGAAGACAAAAGAGATGAACTCCAGGCCAAGGTCCCAACACGTAATCGATGACCCTCCATAGTTCTTATTGACTTGCCTTGAGATACATCCCAAATCTACATAAAGAAAGGTTAAGAGGAACTTAGCAAGTCCTAGGGATGCAATAAATGTACTCAACATCACAAAACAAGTAAAAGATGACTTTTGACAACATGTTTTATGGGTCAAAATATCACAAATTCAGAATGTTTAAGGTGGCAATGATGCACCGGGCACCTACCTCTAGGTCAACTGAGTATGGATATGGATCCAAAGCAAAGTTTCAACCAAGCGGGCAAATAAAGTTTATGTATGTTAATTGAAAGTAGAACACATCATGTGCCTATGTACTCCATTAATACATAACTATCAAATGAATAGAAGTCACCAAAACAAAGAGGCTAAGTTTATTAGACTCACTAACACGACAAACTTATGTTTAACATCAAAAGTCAAGTTTAAGGTAGCAGGATATGCAATTAACAATCACTATAGCACAACTAGAATAGGGGGAAAAGACTTGATAGTGCATTTAATAAACTGTCGTTAGTCTGGTACCATACTAGACTCACTTATGTCAGCCTTGGCTTTAAGTGTAAGTGAACCGCTCTTTCCAACCAATGGGGTCTGAACAGGAGCATGGATCTGATATCAAACAAATGCAAGACATAGACAGAACTTGCACTTGTAGTTCCATGCCCCGCATAGCAGTCTAGCTTTAGACGAGGGTTCTACTCTAAATTATTTAATTTTAATTGCATTTTATGTGTTCAACAATCAATTTGAGCAAATCATTTCATTACCGGAATAGCAACATATAAGATCAGCACAATTACATAAAAGCCACCTTGAAATATCATTTACATGACCTATACGTAGAACAATCCCGTTGTCAATAAGTCGTTCTTCTTGTATAGGGTTAAACTAAACTGAAGAACAAAAGATTTGGAATGAGTGTTTAGGATTGTCATGGTTCAAAGTTATGGTAACTTCAAGCCAGAGAGTTCAAGTGTCCAGGTGTTTAGACCACCCAGGTATCGAATTCAACCTTAAGCTGATATCGGCTAAAGGCTGGGAGGTTGTGTCCTGTCATAACCATCTGGAACACTCAGGTACCGATTAGGGAATTTGAGGCTATATAAGATATTGACCGACCACAACTAAACAGATGGAATGAAGCTTTTTGCTTGGACTTTGGGTGAAGATAAATTAAAAACAAATCCCCTATAATCCCGAAGATACTATAGGAAAAGATAAGATGCTTATATTTTTAACTAAAATATCCAAAATCAACTTTCCAGTATTTTATATCTTTTCATATCTTAACATACACGTAGAGATATCAGTTGTTGAATCTACAACCCTAATGTCCAAATGCCTGGACACTTAAACTCTCTAGCTTGAAGTCACCATAACTTTGAACCAAGACAATCCTAAATACTCATTCTAAATCTTTTGTTTCTTGGTTTAGCATAACCCTGGACTAGAACAGTAGTATTAATTTGTCCTCCTCATAATTTCATTAATGTGAGATGTGTTCCAGGTTAAGTGGGTACTTTGGTTCCAAATAAAATGGAAAAATAAAGAAAAGGAACAATTTTATCCCATGTTTTAGTGCGTAATAATGAAGAATGTACATAAAGCTGAACCATAGATATAGACAGCAAACACAAGACAAAACATGAGCCGTGTATATTAAAAACTAAATATTTTCAGGGATATTTGATGCACACACACGTGAAAACATCTTAAAATGTAATAACATAAGCCTAAAACTAACCTAATGTGCAACAAAACACATTTATAAGCTAAACAAGAAGAAATCATTAAGATTAACGCATTTTGTCTACAGGAGTATTGCATGAAGTTGTCAGTGTCATGAAAGTACTGTAGAGAGCATTTAGATTGCTAACATTCTGATAAGGTTTAATTGATCGACATGATGTCTACCACCATCTAATGATCACTTCCATAACTATCTTCCCCTTCCTTCACATCCACCCCAGCAACTTCATATTAATTCCTTGAAAATATATTTCCCAGCAAAACAAAATACAGAATTTCATCATTAACATTTACCAAGGGTTCCTATTCCACTCTATTTCTTCTTTGCTAATGTTTTTTTTTTTTTATCAGCCTTCTTTGCTAATGGTGAGCTTACCAAAATACGCTGTTATCAGAGTAACAATTTACATCTAGAATTCTCGATGGATTTTAGTGTTTGTCATAAGCACATGCTATATAAAATGCCACTGCAACTGCCATCACTATACAGAGACCTTTGTCATATTATATGTCATGCTAATGCCCTTCCTATACGGATACCTTTCCTAACACGACAAAAGTATGTCTTTGATTCTTTGGAATTATAGTACATGGCTAGTTATGTATAACTCGTCACAAAGGGTACAAGTACCATCGTGAAAGAATAGCAGAAAAAAAATCCTCAACAGACAGGGTGCACTGAATCTGCTAAGAATACCCATAAAAGAATCATGCTTAACCTAGGACACTTAAAAAACCTTAAAAGAGCTAACTGTGGATACAATTTCATGAGATTGGCTTTCCATATGAACTCTTACCTGGACTTTTCCACTGTTTGATCCAACAGCCAAGTAAGTACCAAGCGGAGCCCAGCCAACTGAACAAACGGAGTCATCAACCCCCAAATCGCATAGCTTAGTTACCTGCGCATTCGTCACTTTCAATATTCAGCTCCATCTTAAGCACACCAGCAAATAATATAAAACGCAGACAAAGGGAAACAAAAAACAATACAAGTTATGAAACACAACATCCCCGAGTAACATCATCGACATGATAGCTCAATTTTATTTTGCTTCGCACAAGCACCCTGGTTTGAAAACAATCCTAATCAAAGCGAAGTCTCACCCTAAATACGAACATAATTCCCAGCTAAAATTCAAGCTTTGGTTTGCTATAAGAGACTTCTAGCTAATCTTAACCCCCAGAGGTATGAATGCTCGATATTCATCAGATAGTTTTAGATACGAGTAAGCTTAGGACTATGGATCAAGGATTAATCTCGTAACCGACACGAAAGACCAAAATTTGTGGGAACGTCTTAGTACAACCAGGAATCAAAGAAACAAAGATCCTAACAGTGGTTACCAAAACCAATTAGTCATAAAAAAGAAAATATATAAACCTTGCTGCTAGAAGCATTCCACAAATAAACAGAGTTTTCCAGAGCCACAGCCAAGACATTGCTGGCGGACCAATCCACGAGATTCAGATAAAAATCGTCTTGCAGAGCCGGCGCATCCAGAACCTAAAACACAACATTGCAATTATACCAAACACCGCAAAACAAAACCTCTCAGAACAGGAACAGACAAAAAAAAAAAAAAAACCTTAAAAGACGAAGGAGGGATCTTTCGAGGTCGCTTAAGAGGCTTATGATTGTAGTCATAGCCAGGGAGAAGGACATCTTGGGAAGTAAAAGGAGTGAGAGAAAGAGAGTGCATGGACTGTCGAGTCTCCGATTTGAAACGAAATATATTAGGGCTTTCGAATTTGTTGGGTGTGGAAGGTCCAAACAAGGCACTCCGTAGCGCACTGCCATAGGGGCTGCAACTACAACCGTCTTCCGTGGACGGCGTTAGGTTAAACAGAGCGAAATTGGAAGCGGATCTGCTGGGTATGAAGCGGTCGGAGTAGATTGTTTTGGAAGGTGATTTGAAGCGATTGGAATCTAGCATTCGTTTGACATGGTTGTGCTGAGAAGAGGACATTGGAGGAGGTGGAGTGAACGATTCGTCCATAATAATCAAACCTGACCAAACCCTTTTCTCTTTCCCCCTTATTTTTCTTTTTCTTCCTTCGATTTGATGAAATGGGAAGTCCCCAGAATTTTCCCGGGAAATAGACGCTTTTTTCGCGGGAAAAAAGTGAGAATGGCGCCTATTATCTATGATATTATCTCTTTCTCATCTCGCCCGACCACACACAATACTAGGTAAGGTAAAATAATTAGTCACTTTTTACTTTCATTCCTCAAATTTTAATGTCGTGGCAGTTGAAAATAGATTTATTTTTAGAAAATATAATCAGTTATTTGCTTAAATTTTAATTATAACCTTTTTAAAATTTTATTAATTTTAACTCAAGACGAATAACTTTAAGATCTTTCGATTTGTCTATTATATTTATTTTAATTAAATCATATTTATTTTTTTAAAATATTAAGTATGGTGAATTTTATAATTATTTGTTTTTTTATCAATAATAATTTAATGCTTGTGAGAAATATAATTTTAAAAATGTAAATATTGTATACCGTATTTACTATGTAATTATTTCCATTTTGGAGTTCGTATTTGTCATTATTGTCACTACAACAATTTATAGTTTAGATCACACTAAAATAGACAACGGCTAAATAAATGTAGCCTAAACATATAATAAACAACATTTTTATAAATGATGTATAAATATCATGAAAGTCCATGATTATATAATTGTTACTTTAAACTATGTGGACAAAACTAGTAAAAATGTGGTCTAAAAACATAGGTAAGGTATACATTCAACATGTAAAATTGTTGTTTATTGTGAGAATTTTAAGCAACGGTTTTAAAAATATTGTCATACTAAAAACCGTTGTCTATTACCTATAGCTACACTCACCTATACAACGCCTAAAAAATTGTAGTCTAATCTTTAGACCACGGTTTTTATAATTTATATCATAATTTTATGTTGTTGTCTAAAGTGATTTTTGTTGTAGTGTGTGTAACGTATTGGTCATAATTACTATATAACATTTGTAAGCAAAACTTAAGGTTTGAAAATTATACATTTAATATAATTTATATCTTAATCATTAAATTTAACAGTTGAATTATATATAATTAATACGTCCAGTAGTCATATTATTTTAATATAAAATAATCATTTAATATTTTAAAATACTGAACTAACAACATTAAATATGACAATGATATCCATAATGGTTATCATTGATGTTAAACATATAATTAACTGAATTAAATTGGATTAATGAACCTGACAAAAGTAGACGGAAAAATAACAACACAGAAAACTAAAAAAATTAAGTACTAAACAATAGTTTACCTTTTTCAAAACAATTAAAAATAATTCATTCCCAATTTTCCCATTTTAACAGAACAAATGCCTCCCCAGCTCAGTAAACACCAATTCAATTCATTAAGGGGCCAAGATAACCAAATTTCAGTATAAAACCAGACTCAAGTTTTTAGGTTTTTTTAACAATGTAGGGTAATTTACTTTTGAAACTAAGATGGAGTAATTTTTTAAAAAATGTTGTGCTGTTTGGCATGACTTCATTAAGAAAGAAGTCCAATAGCACCGAATTATTTGATTTTATTGAAAACAATGAAATGTTGACATAAATTCTAGTTAAATATAAGAAGAAGAATGTATGTAACCGAATTTTTAAAGAAAAAAAATATCTTTTTAACTTTTAGATAATAATGTTCTGGTTAAAAATAAAAAATTTAAAATTTTTAAAGTTTTTACTCAAATTAATATTTTAATTATTTTTTTTTAATTTTAGATGTTCAATACTTTTTTTTCTGTTTTTTCTGTTAGAACACAAATTCCATCACTTTCATAATTTCTGAATCAAGTTACCCAGATTGATGAAAAAAGAACTGAAGCTTTTATTGCAAATTTGGAGCTACGTGTGAACTTTGAGGAAACGATGAACGTCCCTTTAAGTTTGTCAAACTATAACAAAAAGTGACAGTTTCTTTACATCTACCTGTATGTGTGCACCTGCTGGTATGCAGAAAATTCACTTGCAGCAGACACAGTCTCTTGATTTCATATAAAGAAAAAAACAGTGGGAAAAGCGTGTGCCGCCGCCGCAAAGGGTTGCGCAGTTCATTGTTCAGCGGAAGTTAACGGTGGTGGAATAAGTGAGTCCCACGTTCCAGTTTGCAGGAGCAACATTCCATGCAATAATGGTTTCCCTGGTGCTGTACGAAGTAATCCTGAAAGAAAGAGCTTGGCCACCAAGAGTTGCAAATGCTTGATACGAAGCACCCCAGTTGTGGCTCATGTTGATCCATCCACTTCTGCTTCCTCTCACCGACATGCTCGAAATATCTCCGCCACCACCCACGTTCATCACGTACACCAATAACCAGTACCCGTTTCCTTGAAAAGAGAATCGAATCCCTCCCTTTCTCACACATGGCACTCTGCATCATCATCGTCATCATCATCATCATCATGAACTGTATAACAAATTTATGAGATTGAATGATTTATTTATTTGCTAATTCACCTGCGGTACATAACAGGGACGATGCCGGCTTTCCACTGCGCGATTTTCATGAAAGCGGGTTTGGCCATGTCGAAATGCACTCGTGGTGGGTTGCACCAGCCGCCGTTGTCGGAGGGTTGCGCCCAGTTCGGAGGGCAGAGATTGGTGGCGGTCACCGTCGTAAAGGCAACGTTTTTATAACACGCACTTGATTGGTAACATTTTATCTGATAACAGGTTCCGCACGCATAACCATTGTTGAACAACGTAGAACTTAAAGCCGCCGTGTCTGTCCCGTAACCATTTTGAAATAAATTCCCGTACCCGCATGCTCCTCCTGCAACAATCGTATACTAGTAATTTCAAGAACACTAGAATATGGTAGTGATGAGAAACACACACATACATATACATACCCATAGTGGCAGAAGCAGTTTCATCACCGTAAAAGGTGGCATGGGCGAGAGCCCATTGACTGGGTCGAAATATTCCCGCAGCCATTGCTTGCTCTCCCATGAACATCAGAATGAACGTTGCAAAGGCAAAGAACAAGGTAGAAGCTTGAAGAGTTGAAGCCATGGTGATGTTTTGAATAGTTTAACTGTATGATGATATGATGATTGACTGGTGCATGTATCGTTTATATAGGAAGTTCAATTTCTAGGGCACGTTTTGGCTTAGTGATTCCCACGATTGCAAAGTCAACAATATTGTTGTTGTTTTTTTTTTGCTCTCGCAGCAATATGGTTTGACAAAGGTGTATATGTACGTAATCGACAAGACAAGACAAATCCCGAACCCTGACCATGAAAGATGATTCATCCACAGACCACATAAGAAAAAAAAAAAGGTATATATTTTTAGTGAAAAACGTGCAGACAAGTTTTGTATGTTCGTGTGATTATAAAATTCATTCACATTAGACATTGTACTATTTCTTTGAACTATAATTAATTAGTCAATAACATTTTAAATATTGACTTTTGTATTTAATTTGAGTCTATAGTACAACCACCGACTCCACTCTTTGAACTAACAAAGTCCGCTAACCCTCCCACCAAGAACAAAACAAAACAAAAAAAATGCGATGTGAGTTAGGATAGTGAACTAGCTCGCAGTAGTTTGACCTACATAAGTTCGCAGTCTACATGGATTGGTCCGCGATCCGCATAAAAAAAACTTACACTTGTGTATATTAGTTACTTTTTTTTATGGACTCTTGAATTAACGTTCCAGATTCTTGTATAATTGAAAAAGATAAGTATTATATATTTTTTAATGTGCTAAAATTTAAAGAATACATTGTGTATGTCATAGTATGAATATGAATATGATAAAAATGTTTTATCATCTAACTTCCAAAAGTTTTTACTTAATTTTGTGAACTTCTTAAAGTTCCAGTTTTTAAACATTGAAAGTTTTATCATAAAAACTAACAAAAAATAAAAAAACAAGTCAACCCACGGGCTAAGTGATGTGTGAGACAGGCCAATGATTGCAGCCCGCATAAATTGTGCGTGTCGGAGTGGGCCAGCCCGCAATGTACGGGTCTTATGCGCACGGAACCTAAATGGGTCGGATTGACTCGTATTGTCACTCCTAACAAAAATGTTTGTTTTTCAGAGGAAATTGTATTTTATCAACATCTCCTTTTTCTTCTGGAAGCAAAAGGAACCAAACACATAAATTTTGTACAAGATTATTCAAAGCCCTAGCTCACTTTCAATTTCTTTAGTTTGTGCCATAGGCCTTTTCTTTTAAATTTTCAGATTATTTTGACTAAAATTAAGTAAATCTGATCCCACCACTGTTCTTTTTCTTCATCAAGCTGTTACTTTTTATCTAAATATTGAAGAGTTTATCATCGATTTGATATATTAAAAAAATGTTGATAGTTAAGGATTTAGAAGTTTAATGCTTTATTTTCTAAAGTGAATGGATTTTATAGGACACAAATAAGGTATGGAGAAGGAAAAAACTAAGAGTTTTTTTTTTTCAATTTTAGGTTAAATTTAATTTTTAATTGGAGAGATGTTTCGAGTCAACTAAAATTTTTAACAAATAAACTAGCCAAATGTAGGAGCTTTTTATGTGTCATCTTAGGAAAATTACCTTTTGACAAACAAAATTTTAACAAACTTAACAAATTTTCTAAAAATAGAATTAACATTGATTAATTTTTTATTTTTTAATAAAAATAAAATAATAAAATTATATTTTTTTACCTGAATAAGAAAGTTTGTCAAAACTTTGTTAAAAATACTTTGTTAACATATCATTGCTCGTCATCTTATAAGTTACTGACAAATTCTTCTTCTTATTAATATTATTAATTATATCGTTTACACTTAGTAATCACTGACCAATACGTAAAGATTTCTTTAAACAATGACTATTAAAATTTATCTTAAATGATTCTATTATATAAGAGTGAAAGGCATATATATTAATTAGAGAAATGATAGATTGACACCCACATTTGACCACTTTTTTTATCACCTTCATAGGTTACAAGTTAATTTGTCTTGAATTACAAGTTAATTTTAAGATGGTAAAAGAAGTGATCAAATATGAGTATTAACCTATCATTTCTCTATTAATTAGGGTATATGTTAATTTAAAACTTCTTGATAAATTAATTAATTGATTAAATAAATTTATCCGTCAGCTAAAACTAACTTGGCCAGAAATTAAAAATAATAATTTAAAAATATTATACGAGAGACTTCTATATAAAAAATCTCATTTTATTCTAGTTTTCTTTCTTCAAATCCTATAGAAATTTGTCAAAAAATTATAGCTTGCTAAAGCCTAAAGCACGCCAACAAATAAAAATCCCCCACCAGGGCAGTTTCATAACTTTTTTAGATTGTTTTTTTGTTACAAAAGAAATCATGTAACTCATCTCTTCCAGTGGACGATCCTGCATTTGTTTACTAAGTTCATAAAATTACAACTTGTACTTGTATATATGATGTACCACAGTGAGAATAATGATTACTTTCATGGCCTATAGAAGAACAGCGACCTTGAGTTTCTGGCTTGATAAATTAGTCTCTAGCTTCCACATGTAAGTAGTAGTTTCTGACCCTCACCACCTCAACTAATTGCAGAAAACAATAGTATGAAGCTAAAAACCTTCAGGTATATGTATAACATTTAGATTAAGATGTCTTAGCAGAAAAGTCCCATAAAAACAAGGAAAAACCCCACTCACAAAACAAACATGAAGCTGTTCTCATGCCAGAAATATAATGCCAATGTACCTCAATTTAGGCACTGCTTCCTTCCGGTAATGTAATCAATCTTGTTCTTGAATCATACACCATTTTGGTTTCACAACTGAGGCAAAATATAAACTTGGGTTGTTAAACTAATGATCTATCACAGATCATATATCATAAATCACAGTATTAGTCTAATTATAGGGTGGGGATAGTGCCGGGTATGTCACAATATCACGGTATGTGAAAACATACTTCAATCCAATACTCAAGATTGTATTTCAGAATGACTTGTTTTTGATTCTGCAACACCCTTTTCTTAAATAGGCACTGCAGAATATCTTTACATTAATATTCAATAAAGGGGGAGGGATTATAGGAGATTTCCTATTTACATGGAGTAATTGAGAATCCCTAACAGCTAGGTGTTACATGTATAGAATAATCTATTAAAGACATAATCAATTATATTTATACACACTAACATCCCCCCTCAAATTGATGCTGGTAAATCAACCAGCAACAATTTGCCAACAA